>Ga0181574_10000113_pt1 | contig 70438 bp, 51 predicted proteins | sample 101ome_24_FD_145600 | JGI IMG/M metagenome (GOLD analysis project Ga0181574, IMG submission 145600) | Coastal salt marsh microbial communities from the Groves Creek Marsh, Skidaway Island, Georgia - 101410AT metaG (spades assembly) | ecosystem: Environmental > Aquatic > Marine > Intertidal zone... | reverse complement strand
CACAACCTTCGTCTGTTTCCACGAACAGGATTACATTGTATTCCCCACCCGAACCGTAGGTATGAATTGGGTTCTCATCTGCCGAGAAGTTGTTATCACCAAAGTCCCAATCCCAGCCAATCACATTGCCTGAAGATAAGTCGTTGAAGAACACTTCCGGGTTGGAGATGAAGATTTCATCCGGACTGTAGCTGAAGCTTGCTGTTGGTGTTGGGTGAACCAAAATAAACGAGTCCAGCACAACCTGACAACGGTTGGCATTGCTCACGGCCAGTCGGACATTATACGTTCCGGCTGTAAAACTATCGGTTACGCTGGTTTGGTTGATGTAAGTGTCCGTCCCGATAGTCCAGTGTATGTACGTCTTCAACTCAAATTGCACTTTTTAGTCTAAAAGCTAAGAGAGAGTCACGGCTAATTTAGGTTTATTTTTTGCTTCAACTCGATATCTACTCCCCGTCGTACAGGTAAATAAAACTTGAACCAAATCGACTTTTTATCGTTACCCGAGGAAACTAAGGATGAATGAAAGTGCTCGCCAACCTGAATATCGGCGCTATCGATGAGAATGGAGTCGCTCTGAAATGTTCCTAGTCCGAAGTTATTATTCCCAATAGCAACCTCAATTGCATTGTGACAACTATCATTTACAGGGATTTGCGCACTCACGTGCGCCGATGTGAACAACGCCACACAAAAGACTACAATGCGGTAAATAAACTTCATTTAATCGAAAGGTGTTCAACAATAACCATTCAAGTCTCCGATGTCAAATACTGACCGTTATATCTTCCTTACCAAAATAACGAGCTTCGAATAATTGCCGCTCGGTCGTTAGTTTTTGAGTAAACTTTTGAGCTTCAGGACTATCCGGGAAAAGTAACCTGTGATCTACCATTCTGAGAAGGTTGGTGTAATCCTTTACCATTTTAAGGCTATCAGCATTCAGCATAGCAGCCTTAAACTTACCCCAAACGTAGTCTATAGCAAGCTCATTTGGGTGAACCAAGTCTCGATCGAAAAAACGGTAGTCGCGCAATTCATCCACGACTATTTCGTATGCCGGAAAATAGACCGCGTTACTATGTGTGCCCACCAATTCGTGTATAGCTTGATGCAATACTGCCTTACCCACGTTGCTTTCATGCAAACCATCTCGTGTGTAACGAACGGGGCTCACGGTGAACACAAACTCAGTATTTGGTAATTTCTCTACTATCGCCGACCACTCTTCAACAACTTCCTGCACACCAAGCAATCGTTTGCCAAACATATTTGCCGGCTGTTTATGGCAATTTGCAACAAGTTCGCCATTAAGTTCATACACCCAAGACGAACCAAAAGTGATGATTACACTTTGGGCATTTGACACGTATTGATGTGTCTTATTGAACTTACCTTCGAGAATTTCCAAAAGTTTTGGTTGTTCTGAAGCATTCACTTTCGAGGCCGCATCCCAAGAGAACCATCGATTGTTTGATTCGAAAAGACGGTTGGGGTCTAGCTTACCATCTAATGCGGTGTTTAAAACACGAGCTATTGACAGTGGGTTGTACAACGTTCCAAAAGGGTTACTTAACACATCGAAACGATGCGTCATCAGTTTTCTACCGATGTTCTCAGCGAAGCACGAGCCCAGAGCCAAATGCTTTTTTCGATAGTCTAGCTTAGACCATGGCTCTATGTCAAAATCTAATTTAAACTCCACGTCCAAAAATAAAAAAACCCTCCATTATTGCTAAAGGAGGGCTTTTATTAACTTTTTGGTTGTTTACTCACAAGAGTAGTCCATCGTAGTGATTATTGTTTCACCTAATGCGTTGGTTGTTGCTTTTGTTGGGTATCCGTGCTCGTTGTATTCGTATGAAGAGCTTACCGGAAGCTTATTTCCAAAGTACTCATACGTTGCGGTCAGCACATTATTTTTTGAAAACGAAAGGATGTCTTCAAAATCCGTTAGATACAATGGCAAACCATAAAGTGGATTAGTCTCGTCGTCACGTGTCAAAATCTCGATTGTTGTTGTGTAATCGCCCATCTCACCAAGAGTGCCATTGTCGTTACCATCTTCCTCGGTAATCAACTTGGACAATAGACCTCCATCATACATATATGTATATCTTTCGGCAAGCATGTCATCAGGGTTTTCAGGATAAAAACCTTCAACCTTTTCCAATCGGTTGTCTGAGTTCCAAGTAATGTTGTAGTAGAACTCTACTTCTCCATTAATAATTTCTTCAACCTTTGTGGGGTTTCCATCTGTGGATTCGATTTTGAGCGTGACTTTATCTCCGTCCTCATCAATATCGATCTGCACAACTCGACCTGTTCTCCAGGTTATATCATAAGTCGTCATATCGCTTCCATCCTTCTCTTCCACCTTGACTAGGTTATCCCCTTCATAAGTCATTGAAACCGTTGAGCTATCACCTGTGGAGGTCATCAACAATTTGCATATTTTCTTAGTTGCATCTCCACCGGGAGCCGGCTCTTCATCCGAACAAGCAGGCAATAGCATCACAGCACCCATTGCTGTAGCCATGAATAGTTTTGTTACGTTTTTCATTTCGTCAATAAATTTAGTTCAATAATAGTCGATTCAAGGGTTGTAATCTAAATTCACCGATTGTTTGACGAAAGGCTTATACAATCTGCCAAATTGTCACACGCTTCATTATCTTTGCGTTCTTCATTTTACCATGGCCACAGTAAACAAGAAACAACTATACATTGAGAGCTACGGGTGTGCAATGAACTTCGCGGACAGCGAGGTGGTTGCAACCATTATGGCGGAAAACGGCTACGCCACAACCAACGATGAACATGATGCAGACATTGTATTCATCAATACTTGCTCGATACGAGATAATGCCGAACAGCGGATTCGAAACCGACTCACTCAGCTAAGAGGAAACAAGAAACGTAACAATGAGCTTATCGTTGGCATACTTGGCTGTATGGCCGAGCGTCTGAAAGACAAGCTTATGGAAGAAGAAAAGCTTGTCGACATTGTTGTTGGACCAGACGCCTACAGAGACTTACCCGGCTTAGTTGCAGAAGTAGATGACGGTGCAAAAGCCATCAATGTTTTGCTTTCTCTTGAAGAAACATACGCAGAAATTACTCCGACCAGGCTAAACAGCAATGGAGTAACAGCTTTTATCAGCATCATGAGAGGCTGCGACAACATGTGTAGTTTTTGCGTGGTTCCTTTCACACGAGGCCGTGAACGCAGTAGAGACCCACAAACCATTGTGCGAGAAGCACGAGAATTGTTCGAAGCAGGTTACAAGGAAGTCACACTATTGGGACAAAACGTAGATAGTTACTTGTGGTACGGCGGTGGCCCGAAGAAAGACTTCAAGAAGCTATCCGATGACGAGCGTGAAAATGCTATTGATTTCGCCAAGTTGCTTGAAATGGTAGCTCAAATTGATCCAAGCTTACGCGTGCGTTTCTCTACGTCGCACCCAAAAGACATAACCGATGATGTGCTTCACGCAATGGCGAAGTATGAGAATGTTTGCAACTACATTCACTTACCGGCACAGTCAGGGAATTCTCGGATTCTTGACAAAATGAACCGAACCTATGACCGAGAATGGTACATGCAAAAAGTGGAACGCATCCGTGAGATTATTCCGGATTGTGCTATTAGTTGCGACATTATAGCAGGATTCTGTACGGAAACAGAAGAAGAGCACAAAGACACTCTGTCCTTGATGGAATGGTCTCAGTTTGATTTCTCGTACATGTATTATTACTCGGAACGACCGGGAACTTTGGCTGCTAGAAAGTTTGCTGATGATGTACCATTGGATGTAAAAAAACGTCGACTAACTGAGATTATCGATTTACAAAACGAAATCTCACGAAAAAAGAATAAGGCTCGTGAGGGACAGGTAGTTACGGTTCTTGTTGAGGCTGAGTCCAAACGATCCAAAGACGACTGGATGGGCAAGTGCGATCAACACATTGTAACCATCTTCCCAAAGGAGAATTACAAGAAGGGTGAATATGTTGACGTACTCATCGAAAAATCAACCACAACCAGCTTAATTGGAAAGGCAGTTGGTTTGAATAAAACTATGAATGGCATTCAAATTGAAGAGGAAGCCGTGAACCTATGAACCTGCAACAGATAAAAAACAGATTCGGAATTGTTGGGAATTCACCACGACTAAACTATGCGTTGGAGACAGCTGTGAAGGTCGCTCCAACCGATATTACGGTTTATATCCAAGGTGAAAGTGGCGTTGGTAAAGAGTCTTTTTCGAAAATCATCCATCAACTAAGCAACCGTAAACACGGTCCGTTCATCGCTATTAACTGTGGTGCAATACCGGAAGGGACAATTAACTCTGAACTTTTTGGGCATGAGAAAGGCGCATTTACCGGAGCTGTAGATAATCGGAAAGGTTATTTCGAAACCGTAAATGGAGGAACCATCTTCTTGGACGAAATTGGAGAACTGCCACTCGAAACGCAATCCAGATTACTTCGGTTACTGGAAAATGGTGAATTTATCAAAGTAGGATCGTCAAAGGTTCAGAAAACAGATGTCCGCATAATTACAGCAACCAACAAGGACTTATTTCAAGAAACCCAAAACGGAAAATTCCGGGAGGACTTGTACTACAGGCTATCAACGCTTCCGATCAAAGTACCGCCATTGCGCGAACGTCCGCAAGACGTGTATTTGCTGTTCAGGAAGTTTGCAAGTGATTTAGCCGACAAGTACCATTCTCCGGAAATCGAGCTCAGCGAGGATGCTGAGCAATTACTCGTTAATTACAACTGGCCCGGAAACATCCGCCAATTGAAGAACCTGACAGAACAACTTGCGGTTTTGGAGCAAGACCACTTGGTAACCGGAGAAATCCTTCGGAAATATCTCCCTCAAACTCAATCGAACTTACCCGCTGTGAGCACCTCGTCTTCAAGAGGTGGAAGCAGTGATTTCTCCGAACGCGATATATTCTATAAGGTCTTATTCGACATGAAAACCGAGATGACAGATTTAAAGAAAATCGTCCTTGAACTTCTGAAGAAAAGCAACTCTCGCGAGGAGATTGTTGAAGGCAATGAAGCTATCATCCAGCGCGTTTTATCGGAAGCCAGTGAATCCGAGGCGAACGCGTTAACCATCCATCGCTCCAGTGAAGCATCAACAGCGATCGACTCCGATCACCATGACTACATCATAGAACCTGAGGAATCTGTAAGCCTTGAAGAGAATTTATCCTTAGAAGACAAAGAGGAAGAACTCATCCGCAAAGCCTTACTGAGAAACAACGGTAAACGCAAAAAGGCGGCACAAGACCTTGGCATCTCCGAACGCACCTTATACCGTAAAATCAAACAATATGAATTGGATTAAATCGGGTGTTATAGCGTTAGTTGTACTGAGTATAACCGGTTGTGGGTTTTATTCACTAAAAGGAATTTCTATTCCACCTGAAATTGAAACAGTTAGTGTTGCTTTCATTGAAAACAATGCACCTGTGGTTGCACCTACATTGAGTCCGACATTAACAGATAAACTGCGCAACCTCTTTATAAGTCAAACCAAACTAAACCTGTTGGAAGAAGGAGGAGACTTTGATATTACCGGACAGGTAATTAATTACTCCGTGGCGCCTGTGGGAGCTTCGGATAACTCCACAGCTTCAAAAAACCGACTTACAATCACTGTTCGAATGAAAATGGTTAGTGAGAAGGCGCCTAACCTGGAATTTGATCAGCGATTTACGCAATTTAAAGACTTTGACGCCAACACTTCGTTGGCTGATGTGGAAGCCTCTTTGATTGAGTCGATAACCGATAACCTCGCACAAGAAGTATTTAACAAAGCTGCATTGAACTGGTAAATGGATGCTCGAAAAGTCATATCTCTTCTTGAAGGATATCGCGAGATAAACAGCGAATCGTTGTCTGAATTGGCTAAGTGGAAGAAGGAATATCCATGGTTTAGTGCGTTACACACATTGGAGGCCAAGTGCTTACACAACGACAAGAAGTTTGGTCTAAAAAAAGCACTAAAATGCGCTTCGCTTTATTCCGGTGATCGTGAACAGCTCTATGATTTCATGCATGATATCGTTGAGTTCGAGGGACAACCGAAGTTGACTCCTAGTACAATGGAGGAGCAGCGTACAGAACCTGAGATAGCATCAAAACCAATCGAATTTCCATTAGAAGAGACGACTGATAAAATCGAGGAAATTGCCTCTAAGGAAAGTGACAAAGGAAGCGATATAACACAACCGGAGACGGTTGAAAATGACGCTACCGTTAGCGATGATAATAGTGCTGTTGTAGAATTGGCAGAATCACATGAAGAGGTAGTGGAAGAAGTTGATTCGAAGACAGAACCTGAGTCGACGAATGAACCCATCGAAGAAGCTCAAGCGAAAGATGAAACTCCTCAAATTGTATACGACCCACTGAAAGAGCTGAGCGCTCTCATAGACGATGATGATGAATTGATTGAGGCTCCAGACCCGACTCCAGTATATGACCCACTAACCGAATTACCGAAGCTTGCTGAGCAAGAGCAGACCGAACCGGACAGACAAGACTTCTTGTCTTGGCTAGACAGTATGGATCACGAGGAAGAACCAACTGCACCAAAACCACGGAAACTTCAGATGACTGAAGAAGCGGCTGCGTTGCTGGAGAACTTTATAAAAAACAGGCCGCGTATATCCAAAATTCGTACAGACATAGATAGAACAGAGGTTTATCAATCGGACGAATCCAGTCCGGAAAGCAAACTGGTTTCTGAGTCGTTAGCCAACTTACATTTAAAGCAAGGTCGACCAGAAAAAGCCTTAGAAATACTCGATATTCTGCGCTTGCAAAATCCCGAAAAGATGACGTATTTTGCAGCCCTTATAGAAAAAATCAAAAAAGAGCACTCAATAGATTCGTAATGTACTCAATCATAATCACCATAATCATCATTGTTTGTGTAGCCCTTACACTGATTGTACTTATTCAAAAGCCTAAAGGTGGAGGAATTGCTTCAAACTTTTCAGCCGGTAACCAGATTATGGGCGTTAAGCGTACAAACGAATTAGTTGAAAAACTTACCTGGGGACTGGCTGTTGCCTTGTTAGTTTTATCTCTAGCGAGTAACCTGTTCGTGTCGTCAACAAATGCAACAGAGCGTTCAGTAATTCAGGACAAAATTGAAGCGGGTGACTTACCAAGCACGCCGGCCACACCTCCTGCGACACCTAATATGAACCCAGCTCCAAATCCTTCTGAGCCAGCAGGTGACCAACCAGCTGAGTAATTTGTCAGTCGCACTGACACGAGAACTGACAATCTGACCCCAGATTGACAGTTAATTCTCCCCATCTTCTGCTTCTAACCGTGTTGGCACACATTGTGACATAGGCGAGGTAACCAATTCAGTTAGATAGAAAAAATGAATATTAAACCTTTAGCAGACCGTGTTCTAGTTGAACCGGCGCCAGCAGAAGAGAAAACCGCCGGAGGTATCTACATTCCGGATACAGCGAAAGAAAAACCTCAACGTGGTACCGTAGTAGCAGTAGGGCCAGGAAAAAAAGACGATCCTACAACTGTTAAACCGGGCGACGTAGTTCTTTACGGAAAGTACTCAGGAACTGAGTTGAACGTAGAAGGCTCCGATTATTTGATGATGCGCGAGTCTGACATTCTTGCAATCGTTTAATTTTTCTAACCCAATTATTTACAAGAAACAAGATGAGCAAACAAATTCATTTTAATGTAGACGCACGTGACGGTCTTCGTCGTGGCGTTGACGCACTTGCAAACGCAGTAAAAGTAACGCTAGGACCAAAAGGTCGTAACGTAGTAATCGATAAGAAATTCGGATCTCCAAACGTAACAAAAGACGGAGTCAGCGTTGCCAAAGAGATTGAACTAAAGAACCCAGTAGAAAACATGGGCGCCCAAATGGTTAAGGAAGTGGCAAGTAAAACTGCTGACTTAGCAGGTGACGGAACTACAACCGCAACCGTATTGGCTCAAGCCATTGTTAACGCAGGTTTAAAGAACGTAGCAGCAGGTGCGAATCCAATGGACCTTAAACGAGGTATGGATAAGGCAGTAACTGCAGTTATTGAGAATCTACGCGACCAATCTCAAACCGTTGGAGATGATTTCAAAAAAATCGAACAAGTTGCCGCAATCTCAGCGAACAACGACAACGTGATCGGAGCTCTTATTGCTAACGCAATGGAGAAAGTTGGTAAAGATGGTGTAATCACCGTAGAAGAAGCAAAAGGCACCGAGACTGAGGTTAAAACTGTAGAGGGTATGCAGTTCGACCGAGGTTACTTGAGCCCATACTTTGTAACCAATACAGAGAAAATGGAAGCTGAGTTAGAGTCTCCATACATCCTGATTTACGACAAGAAAGTAAGCAACATGAAAGAGTTATTGCCGGTACTTGAGCAAACTGCTCAAACGGGTAAGCCTCTTGTTATTGTTGCAGAAGACGTTGAAGGTGAAGCTTTGGCAACTCTAGTGGTAAACAAGATTCGCGGTTCACTCAAAGTTGCAGCTGTAAAAGCTCCTGGTTTTGGAGATCGACGAAAAGCAATGCTCCAAGATATCGCGATCCTTACAGGTGGTACAGTTATCTCTGAAGAGCAGGGTCGCAAACTTGAGGACGCAACTTTAGAGTCTTTAGGAACTTGTGAAAAAGTGGTTATCGACAAAGAGAATACAACCATCGTAAATGGTGTTGGATCTAAAGACGATATCGCTGGTCGAATCGCTCAGATCAAAGCTGAGATCGACAACTCTTCGTCTGACTACGATAAAGAAAAACTTCAAGAGCGCTTAGCGAAGTTAAGCGGAGGTGTAGCAGTACTTTATATTGGTGCGGCTTCTGAAGTTGAGATGAAAGAAAAGAAAGACCGAGTGGACGATGCACTTCACGCAACTCGTGCTGCCGTTGAAGAAGGTATTGTTGCCGGTGGTGGTGTAGCTTACGTGCGCGCTATCGAAGCATTAGAATCTCTAAAAGGTGATAATGACGATGAGAATACAGGAATCCAAATTATCCGACGTGCGGTTGAAGAGCCATTACGTCAGATCGTACACAACTCGGGTGGAGAAGGTTCGGTTGTAATTCAGAAAGTAAAAGAAGGCAAGGCTGATTTTGGATACAACGCACGAACTGATGTATATGAAAATCTCATCGGAGCTGGAGTTATCGACCCAACTAAAGTGAGCCGTGTAGCTCTTGAGAATGCAGCTTCTGTTGCGAGCATGATGCTTACTACAGAATGTCTAATTGCTGAGGAGCCGGAAGAAGACAAAGGCGGTCATGCTGTACCAGACATGGGTGGCATGGGCGGAATGGGCGGTATGATGTAAGCCCAACCTCATGAATAAGTTAAGCAGCATCCGATGGGTGCTGCTTTTTTTATGCAACATTTTAACGATCCATGGTATCTTTAGTACATGAACCGTCTCTTCCTTTCTTCACCTTGTCCTGCAGATTTAAATAAAAAGGAAGCTGTGGAAGGGGGTTACTTCTGTAAGACATGTAGCAAATGTGTTGTCGACTGTCGCGAAATGAGCCCGGAGCAACTTGGTCAATTACCCAAAAACTCTTGTGGAATATTCTCGTCCGAACAAGTCGATATACCGAAATATAGCTGGTCTAAATCTCTTGCGTTTAAGCTACTTGTAGTGGCCGGCATGATGGGGTTCAACGTAAAACCCCTCAGTGCACAATCGGCAAACACTAGAAATCCAGAGTTGGTCGAAATTCGCTACTCAGACGGAAGCCCAACCGGTAAATTCAAGCAAAAGGAAAAAATGGCAATTCATTCGGATGAGGTCAAGAAAAAACGAAAGAAGAGACGATTTTTCAGACGACGAAGAGCGGTGAAAGGCAAGACATATAGACGAATAGGCTGTCCTGACTTTTAGAACGGATCAGAAAACTTCGGATTGTTAAGCATTTCGTGGTCTGTTAGTGTGTTCAAGAAAGCCTTGACATCCGCCATTTCCCCGGGATTTATTCGATTCCTAGGTGCAATACGCATAGAATCTGATGCGTTCCGATTCATTTCTAGATTGAGGTTTGGTAGGACCAATTCGTAAAACTCAATTACATCTTCAATGGTTTTAAATCGTCCGTCATGCATGTATGGGGCCGTAACCATGATATTACGTAAAGATGGTGTTTTAAATTTATGTCGGTCTTCATAGCGACCCGTTGTCGCCATGAGCCCACTGTCCTTTGGAGTCTTATCTAGCGCAGTATTGTGCGATTTATTATCGGTAAGCAAGGAAGATGAATGGCAATTGAAGCACCCCTTTATCTTCAAAACATCAAAACCTCTTAATTCTTGTGTAGTGAGGTTGGCCTCTCCCCTGTTGAATTTATCAAACTTGGAGTTATCCGATGTTATTGTGAGCATAAACTGCTCAAGCGCCTTAGACAAGTGCTCTTCTTTAATTGTATCCACACCAAAGGCCTTTTTAAACTTGTCTTTGTACATCGCAGAGTTGTTCAAGCGATCTAAAACATCCTCAACGCGTGCATCCATTTCAATTGGATTTTCGATAGGCATGGTAACCAAATGGAACAAGGTGGACGCTCTACTATCCCAGAAGAAACCGTTACCCCACATCAGGTTAAATGTAGGCATGGCATTTCGAGTTCCAAGTTGCCCTTTAATTCCTTCACTTAAGGCGTTGCCATTGTCCGTAAATCCATGCTTTTGATTGTGGCACGTACCACAAGATTGCGACTGATTCCCGCTTAAAATGTCATCGTAAAACAAATGACGACCTAAATCAACTCCTGCAACTGATAACGGATTGTCCGTGGGAATCCTTAGGGGCGGCAACTCGGTAACATCCACCAAAGTGGTGTCTGAACCATTGTTCACAGGAGGTATCACCTCTGGCGGAGGTTCTGGACCACAGCTTGTAAACGTTACACTCGCTACAAAAAGAAGTAACCAAAAAATGCGTGAACGCATAGGCTTTGCCGATCTTCTACCTGCTTATTGAATTACTAATTTACGAGATACCTTCTGTGCACCTTCGGATACAATGTCTGCAAAGTAGATACCTGGCTTGAAGTAATCAACATTGAACTCATTCATAGTAGATCCAGACTGAACATCAACGCGCTTTACCACTTGCCCGATGTTGTCATAAATCACAACTTCCTTCACGTTTACACCAAACTCTGTTGCAATAGAGAATTTGTCGGTTGCAGGGTTTGGGAAAAGCTTTATCGCGGAAGCTAAGTTTACGGTGCTTGACTCCGTATAGATTTCCGGGTAAGCTATGTCGATTTTTACCTCGGTGCTATTAATCTTTGAAGATGATGTCAATTCCAAATCTGCATCAAAGCTATAAACTGCCTGGTATCCATTCTCGTCGTCTTTGGTGACAACAACGTTTCCGTTGTCGTGATTCACTTCTAATGATCCATCTTGAATCGCTTCTTCACTAGTAGAAAGCTTTCGTATTTCTGCCTTCTCAGTAATATCGGAACCATTCTCCGACATAACACCCAGCTTTAGAATGCGGTCTTTTCCTGATTTAACCATATATAATATGTCGAGATCGTCTGTAATTGAGTTGTATTTTAAATCGAGAACATCAACATCAACGCTCAATTTGCTTTCCATCACGCCTGACTGCGTATTGAAAACATACACACGGTTTATTCCTAGAACATCCTTAGCCACAAATACCACTTTTGATTTTGAAGCGATGTAGCACGGAGAACTTACTGAAACTTCTACCTCAGAGGCAACACCGTTAGGCGAGGTTGACTTTGACTTCCCAACAAACGGAGCGCTAACTCCTTGGAAAGAAAGAGAAGGTAACTCAACTCGATGAGCAATTTCACCTGAGCTCATATTGAAAATTACGAGAGAATTATCGTCTTCGTTGTTTCCGTAACCGTTAAAGTTTCTTTGCGACGCAATAAAACCAACTTGGTTTTTCTCAGGAATGATGAACGGAGCCATAATACTCGTGTTGCTGAAAGGCAACTCGCGCATCACTTTGCCGGTTTGTGCATTTGCGATGACCATACGTGGATCGTTTGAAATCATTCCGAAACCACCATTGTTCATTTCACGCTGCGTGAAAAAATACAATGCATTGCGTTCCTTGACATGAAAAATGGTATTCCCAATATATGACCTACCATTGTCTAGTCGCACGTCATTTTTCACGGTTACCTCAGAAGGATCTGCCGGATTAAACTCTACAACTTGAATTGCGGTAGATTGCTTGCTAAATTGAACTCCTTTCAATGGTGCTTGACCCATTGCTGTGTTTCCTATAAGCAGTGCAGCGGATACTCCTAATAATTTGATTGTTTTCATTACGGTATAATTATAGTTGTTCGATTATTTGTTGGCAAGGTACGTGAGACTCAAATCAGAATCAAGTGCAATTCGCCAAGCTAATGTCATTTTTGACGAATGTCGATGAACAGCCTTTTCAAATCTACCAAGCAGATGATTTGTTTTTTCTGAACTAAAACTTATTTTTGCCGCCGCTTAAAGGAGGACACATTGATTTGACAGAACAAAACAACGAACTCGAAAACAACAACGTTTCCGAAGAAACAGTAGAAACCAAGGATGCTTCTACTGAAACCGTAAACCAAACCTCAGAATCCACAGACAATCCAGAAAACGCAGAAGTAGAAGCTAAATCTGAAAACACTCAGGTTGAAGCATCTACCGATCAGGACGTTGCCAAAAATGACGCTCCGGCAGCCGAAGAGGCTCCGTCAACGAGTGAGGCAAACGACAATCCTGTGCACGATGAAAGTGCGTTTGATTGGTCGATGGACAAAGAAGGTTTTAGTCAGTATGACGACAGTAACCGCTCGGAGTTAGAACAACTCTACAGCAAAACATTTAATCCAATCGAAGAAGGTACCATTGTTAAAGGTAAAGTGGTATCGATGAACAATAAGTATGTCGTAGTAGACATCGGGTTCAAATCAGACGGATTAGTTACTCGTACTGAGTTCAAAAACAACCCTGACCTTGCTCAAGGTGATGAGGTTGAAGTATACGTTGAACAAACTGAAGACAGTTTGGGTCAGCTTGTACTTTCTCGCAAGAAAGCTCTTGCAGAAACAGCTTGGAACATGGTTACCAGTGCTCGTGAAACAGGTGAAATCGTAACAGGTTACATCAAGTCGCGCACGAAAGGTGGTCTTGTTGTAGACGTGAGTGGTCTAGATGCATTCTTGCCAGGATCACAAATTGACGTTAAGCCGATTCGCGACTACGATCAATACGTTGGTCAAACTATGGAATTCAAAGTAGTTAAGATCAACGAAATGTTCAAAAACGTTGTGATCTCGCACAAAGCGTTGATTGAAGACGATATTGAAGCACAAAAAGGTCAGATCCTTTCGAAACTCGAGAAAGGTCAAGTACTTGAAGGTGTTGTTAAGAATATGACTTCGTTTGGAGTATTCATCGACTTAGGTGGCTTGGACGGTCTTCTGCACATTACAGATGTGTCTTGGGGACGAATCAATCACCCAGAAGAAGTATTAGAACTTGATCAGAACATCAATGTTGTTGTACTTGATTTTGATGACGACAAGAAACGAATTTCACTTGGTTTGAAACAACTTACTCCGCATCCATGGGAAAGCCTTGGAGAAGAGCTACAGGTTGGTGCCAAAGTAAAAGGAAAAGTTGTAACAGTAGCCGACTACGGTGCGTTTGTTGAAATCGCTCCGGGTATTGAAGGTTTAATCCACGTTTCAGAAATGTCGTGGTCTCAGCACTTGAGAAACCCACAAGACTTCATGAACGTTGGTGATGAAGTTGAAGCTGTAATCCTTACGTTGGAGAAAGAAGAGCACAAAATGTCGCTTGGCATCAAGCAGCTTACTCCAGATCCATGGGAGAACATCGAAACGAAATACCCTGTTGACAGCAAGCACAAAGGAATCGTTCGAAACCTTACAAACTACGGTCTATTCGTAGAACTTGAAGAAGGAGTTGACGGATTGGTTCACGTAAGTGACTTAAGCTGGAGCAAGAAAATCAAGCACCCTGCAGAATTCACCAAGAAAGGTGAAGAGCTTGAGGTGGTAGTTCTTGAAATCGACAGAGAGAACAGAAGACTAAGCCTTGGTCACAAGCAATTGGATGAAAACCCATGGGATACATTCGAGAGCATCTTTACTGAAAGTTCTGAGCACAAAGGAACCATCATTGAAGTAGGTGAGAAAGGTTGTACAGTTGCTCTTCCGTATGGTGTTGAAGGATTCGCTCCGAACAAACACATCAAGAAGGAAGACAAGTCTACTGTTAAGCCAGAAGAAGAATTAGAATTCCGAATCATTGAATTTAACAAAGATCAGAAGCGAATCATCGTTTCACACACAGATATCTGGAAAGAAGAAGAGCGTACACGTATCGATGCAGATAAGACTGCGAAGAACAAAGTAGCGAAACAGACTTCTAAATATGTGTCTAAATTGAACAAATCTAAAGAGGTATCTACCTTGGGTGAATTGGACGGTTTAGCTGAGTTGAAAGCACGAATGGAAGCTGAGAACCGAAAGGACGCTGAAGCAAAGCTTGCTCAAAAAGAGGAAGCACCAGCAAAGTCTGAGGCAAAATCAGAAGAGCCATCCGGAGATGACGATTTGAAAAAGCTTAGTGGCGTAGGTCCGGCATTGGAAAAGAAAATGAACGAGGCTGGCTACACAAGCTACAAACAAATTGCTGATCTTGATGAAGCAGGAATCACCGGTTTTGAAGAAGCGATTGGAAAATCCGGAGCATTCGAAAAGAATGGCTGGAAAGAACAACTAGCTGAATTAATGGCGAATTAAGATTGAGAATCACACAACATAATAACCTAAAAAATCCCATCTTTGAATGGGATTTTTTTTTGACAAATCACAACTATGCAGTATTGGCTTATTAAGTCGGAACCGTACAAATACAGCTGGGAAGACCTCGAAAAAGACGGCTGGACATTTTGGGACGGAGTCCGCAACTACGGTGCTAGAAACAACCTTCGTGACATGCTAAAGGGCGATTTATGTCTTTACTATCACAGCAACGAGGGTAAAGAAGTAGTTGGTGTCGCCGAAGTGATAAAAGAACATTACCCAGACCCAACCATCGATGATGAGCGCTGGGTGGCTGTTGATGTGAAGCCTGTTCTCAAGTTTAAGCAACCGGTTACGCTCAAACAGATTAAAAGCGACGACAACTTAGCCAATATGGAAATGTTGCGTTTAAACCGACTCTCCGTTTCGAAAGTGACGGAAGAGGAGTTTAACTACATAAAATCTCTAGGTAATCAATGAACAAACGCGTCATATTAGACAACCAGCAACTCGACATCATGTTGATCCGTCTGGCGCATGAGTTACATGAGAGTCACCCCAACATGGATAAGTGCGCTCTAGTAGGCATGCAGCCTCGCGGGATAGCTCTAGCGCGCAGAATTAAATCGATACTCGAGGAACGATTTAATCATAAAAACATTCGGTACGGCGAATTGGACTCGACCTTTTACCGGGACGATTTTAGACGTTCCGAAAAGATTCTATTACCAAGTGCCATGGCCCTCGATTTTCCAATTGAAGGCATGCATGTGATATTGATTGATGATGTCTTATATACAGGTAGAAGTGTCCGATCAGCACTAAATGCTCTGGCTGATTTTGGGCGACCTGCAACCACAGAACTACTTACGTTAATTGATCGAAGGTTCAGCAGGGAACTGCCTATCCAACCCGATTATGTTGGAACGAACGTGGATACTCGAGGAAACGATAAAGTAATTGTCGACTTGGAAGAAGAGCAAAAGGTTTGGATTTTAACGGATACGGATAACGCATGACAAAACTATCATCCATTCACCTCCTGGGACTTAAAGATGCGACTGAATCGGACATTCAACTCATCTTTGAAACGGCTGATAATTTCAAGACCATACTTCAACGACCGATCAAAAAAGTTCCGTCTTTGAGGGATATCACCATTGCCAATGTCTTCTTTGAAAATTCAACCCGTACAAAAATCTCTTTTGAGTTAGCCGAGAAACGTCTCAGTGCCGATGTTGTAAACTTTTCAAGCTCCTCCTCGTCCGTTTCTAAAGGAGAGACCCTTATTGATACTGTGAACAATATCCTATCCATGAAAGTGGATATGGTGGTGATGCGCCACCCTGCACCGGGTGCAGCAAAGTTTCTATCCGAGCATGTAGATGCCCAAGTGGTAAATGCTGGAGATGGAACGCACGAACATCCTACACAAGCCCTGTTAGACACATATTCCATTCGGGAAAAACTCGGTGATGTAGCCGGGAAAAAGGTGGTGATTGTTGGTGATATATTACACAGCCGCGTGGCACTATCTAACATATATGGCCTGCAAACTCTAGGAGCAGAAGTTGGGGTCTGTGGCCCTCCTACCCTAATCCCAAAACACATCAAAAGTCTTGGTGTAAAGGTGATGCACAGCCTGCAGGAAGCCCTCAATTGGTGTGATGTAGCAAACATGTTGCGTATCCAAATGGAGCGCCAGCAAACGAAGTATTTCCCAAGTTTGAGAGAATACAGCATGTTGTATGGTTTAACCATGCAACACCTGGAGCAATTAGATAAGGAAATTACCATCATGCACCCAGGACCGATTAATCGGGGGGTGGAGATATCCTCCGAAGTGGCGGATTCAGATCAATCGATAATTCTTGATCAGGTTGAGAATGGCGTTGCCATTCGGATGGCCGTTTTATACCTCCTGGCCGCTCAACGCGTGAGTGTATGACCAAAACTAAGATATTCATACTCTACACCGGCGGAACCATAGGCATGGCTCCGTCCAACCCGGAAAAGATGGATAGTCCCTTAGTCCCGCAAAGCTGGGAGCAACTGCAACAGTTTATGCCAGCAATCCAAGAGGATGGCTATTACACGGCAGTTAGAAATATTGAATTCTCGTATTACTCCTTTCCGGAGGTTATGGATTCGTCTCAACTGACAGTAGATCATTGGGTTGAGATGGCAAACATCATTTACGAGAATTACGCGAGTTATGATGGATTCATCATAATTCACGGAACGGACACGATGGCATTTACCGCAAGTGGTCTGAGTTTTATGTTGGCTAACTTGTCAAAACCAGTTGTACTAACTGGTTCGCAATTGCCAATCTCTCACACTAGAACCGATGCCATATCAAACTTCTCAAACGCAATTCACATTGCCGGTGCCAAGGCATTCGACCTCACTCCTGTCAATGAAGTTACCATATGTTTCAACGACAGGTTGTATCGCGGTAATCGGTGCACCAAGGCCAGTACCCGAGATTTAGAAGGGTTCTTATCACCCAACTATCCTGCATTAGCTGAACTCGAAGAAACGATTAAGATAAACAAGTCGGAGTTATTGAGTCCAACCGGTGATTCGCTCGAGTTACTTACAGATTTTGACACGAACGTGGTTGTCCTAACCCTATTCCCTGGTTTTCAGGTTGAACTGTTAAAAAAGCTAATTGAAGACCGCGATATCGATGGATTATTGATAAAGACGTATGGAAGTGGGAACGCACCATGCACGCCGGAGTTCCTGTCTACCTTGAAACGGGCGAAAGAAAATGGCACTACAATCATGTTCATTTCTCAATGTTTAGAGGGTGGGGTACACTTGGGCAAGTATGCAGCAAGCGACTATTTCACACCTATTGGAGTGGTATCAGGAGGAGATATGACATCCGAAGCAGCCTTGGCTAAAATGATGTGGGTTTTGGGTCAAACTAAAGACCAAACTGAGCGGGAAAAACTACTTCACGAAAACTTAAGAGGAGAACGGTCCTAACATCCGTTTTACCGTTCATAACTCGTTCATTTATTGTGGATAATAATGACACAAACTCCCCTATTCAAGCGGGGTTTCGCCGTATTTTTACCTTTTAATCACAACCATAGATTATGGCAGAGAATACGGAAAACAAAGCAAATTATGGTGCGGATAATATTCAGGTCCTTGAGGGACTTGAAGCTGTGCGCAAACGTCCGGCAATGTATATCGGCGACGTTGGGGTAAAGGGACTGCATCATTTGGTTTACGAGGTGGTGGACAACAGTATCGACGAGGCATTGGCCGGTCATTGTGATACGATACAAGTTTATATAAACGAAGATAATAGTATTTCCGTGACCGATAACGGTCGTGGAATTCCTGTTGCCATGCACGCTAAAGAGAAGAAATCGGCATTGGAAGTTGTAATGACTGTTCTGCACGCCGGTGGTAAGTTCGACAAGGACACATACAAGGTATCTGGAGGATTACACGGAGTAGGTGTAAGTTGTGTTAACGCGCTATCTACCAAACTTTTAGCTACTGTCAAACGGGACGGAAAAATCCATCAGCAAGAATACAACATCGGAAAACCCCAAACAGGAGTTGAGGTAATTGGTGATACAGATGAGACCGGAACCACAGTTACGTTTTGGCCTGATGATACAATTTTTCAGCACACCGTATACAATTACGACACCTTGGCGAGTCGTTTGCGTGAGCTTTCATTCCTTAACAAAGGAATTAGTCTAACACTCACCGATAAGCGTGAGAAAGACGAAGAAGGTAATTTCATAACAGAGACCTTCCTGAGTGAAGGCGGATTAAAAGAATTCGTTAAATATCTAGATGGTACGCGTGAAGCCTTGATACCGGAACCTATTTATGCTGAAGGTGAGAAAGCCGGGGTCCCGGTAGAGATTGCATTCCAGTACAACGGTAGTTACACGGAGAATCTTCACTCATATGTGAACAATATCAACACCATTGAAGGAGGAACACACGTTGCCGGTTTTAGACGTGCTTTAACACGCACACTCAAGGCTTACGCAGAGAAAGAAGGTTACTTCGCAAAGTTGAAGTTCGAGATAAGCGGGGAAGATTTCAGAGAAGGTTTAACCGGGGTGATTTCGGTTAAGGTGGCTGAACCACAGTTCGAAGGTCAGACAAAAACAAAACTGGGTAACTCAGAAGTGAGCGGGGCTGTTGACCAAGCAGTTGGGGAAATGTTGAACAACTATTTGGAAGAGAATCCAAATATGGCGAAGGCCATCATACAAAAGGTTGTAGTTGCCGCCCAAGCACGTCATGCTGCACGAAAGGCACGTGAGATGGTACAACGAAAAGGTGCTATGAGTGGAGCAGGTCTTCCGGGAAAACTGTCGGATTGCTCAGAAAAAGACCCGGCGATTTGTGAATTGTACTTGGTGGAGGGTGACTCCGCAGGTGGAACCGCAAAACAAGGTAGAGACCGAAGTTTTCAGGCGATTCTCCCACTTCGAGGTAAGATTTTGAACGTCGAAAAAGCGCTTGAGCATAAAATATACGATAACGAAGAGATCAAAAACATGTTTACCGCACTTGGGGTAACCATGGGCACCGAGGAAGATGATAAGGAGCTAAACATTGTGAAACTTCGGTATCATAAGATAATTATCATGACGGACGCGGACGTAGATGGAAGTCACATTAGAACGCTTATTCTAACGTTGTTCTTCCGTTACATGAAACCTCTCATTGACAACGGTTACTTGTATATCGCAACACCACCGCTATATCAAGTAAAAAAAGGAAAAGAAGCCGTTTATACATGGAGTGACGATGAACGCGATCGAGAAATAGCACGAATGGGTGGCGAACGTCCTGAAAGCGTGAATGTTCAGCGATACAAAGGTCTTGGAGAGATGAATGCCGACCAGCTGTGGGAAACCACCATGGATCCCGAATACAGAACGCTAAAACAAGTGACGCTGGACAGTGCCGCAGAAGCAGACCGTATCTTCTCGATGTTGATGGGCGATGAAGTACCACCACGTCGTGAGTTTATCGAAGCAAACGCCAAGTATGCAAATATTGACGTGTAGTTAGAAACACAACTAAGAAGCAGAGCACACTTGGAATCAGGTGTGCTTTTTTTTATTACCTTCACTGCCACATGAACACGATAAAACAACTTGGCTTTGGACTGATTTTACTTTTTCTAACTACCAATTGTTTAGGGCAATCGCTAAAAGTGCGACCTACGTTAAACAACATCAAAGGAACCACCTTAACACTTGAACAGATATCTGAATTAAGTGAATTAAAATTGACTGCACCAGACAGTCTGCGTATTGTTTCTTTCAATCTAGTGATTGCACCACGAAAAGGCAGTGCGAAAGTAGCGTCAAACATTGGACCTAAGCTCTCATCAACCTCGACAAAATGCATAACGACACTTCAAGTAGGTGATCGAATATTGCTTGATGAAATAATGGTCAAAACCACAAGTGGAGAAACCAAACAAACTCTATCGTAAATCTATACGATCAAAGACATTCCAGATGTTGATGAATAGGTCAAAAAGCTTGCGTCTTGGCAAAAGAAAAATCTTATTACTTTTTCCAAAAACGCTTGTCAATTAAGAATAAAAACCTGAACTTTGCACTCCTTAAAATTTAAGTGATGTCTAGAGTATGTGATTTGACGGGAAAGAAGGCCTTAAAGGGTAATCATGTTTCCCACTCGAATATTAAAACGAAGCGTAGATTCTACCCGAACCTACACACTAAGCGTTTCTACATTCCTGAAGAGGATAAGTGGGTTACGTTGAAGGTTTCAACTTCTGCGTTGCGTACAATCAACAAGAAAGGAATCTCTGCTTGCTTAAAGGATTTAGAAAAAAACGGTAAAATCTAAGGACAATGGCTAAGAAAGGTAACCGCGTACAAGTAATCTTGGAATGTACTGAGCACAAAGAATCAGGCATGCCAGGGACTTCTCGTTACATCACGACGAAGAATAAGAAGAATACTACAGAGCGTTTGGAATTGAAGAAATTCAACCCAATCCTTAAAAAAGTAACCGTTCACAAAGAAATTAAGTAATTGAGTCATGGCAAAGAAAGTAGTAGCAACGCTTAAAACAGGAACTGGCCGTGATTGGGCCAAAGTGATTAAAGCTGTTCGATCTCCAAAGACGGGCGCTTACACATTCAAAGAAGAAATCATTCCAACAGATTCAGTGAAGGAATACTTCAAGTAATCTAAAACAATATTGAACTCAAGAAGCTTCCTATCTTTACAGGGAGCTTTTTTTGTATAACAGGATATGGGCTTATTCGACTTTTTTAAGAAGGAACAAACAGCTGAAGAAAAACAGCAGCTGGACAAAGGACTGGAGAGAACAAAATCCAGCCTATTTGGGAAGATATCCAAAGCCTTAGTTGGAAGGACTTCCGTTGATGATGAATTTCTTGACCAACTTGAAGAAATTCTAGTAACCTCTGATGTCGGTATTGACACTACGCTCAAAATTATCGAGCGGCTGGAAGAGCGTGTGTCAAAAGACAAATACCTTGGTGTTGCAGAATTAAACGAGTTACTGAAAGACGAGATTACTCAGTTGTTGTCAGAAAACGACTCGAAAGACATAAATGCAGAAGCCAAGCCTTATGTAATCATGGTTGTTGGTGTGAATGGTGTTGGCAAAACAACTACGATTGGAAAACTCGCCAACCTATACAAAAACGCCGGGAAGAAGGTTGTCTTGGGTGCGGCAGATACATTTAGGGCTGCAGCCGTTGATCAAATTAAAATCTGGGGCGAACGCGTAAATGTTCCTGTGGTATCTAAAGGCATGAATACAGACCCCGCTGCCGTGGCGTTTGATACGGTGGACTATGGTGTAAAAGAAAACGCCGATTTAATTTTACTTGATACGGCGGGTCGTCTGCACAATAAGGTTAACCTCATGAACGAGTTGAGTAAAATAAAACGCGTTATGAGTAAAGTAATACCAGATGCCCCTCACGAGGTTCTTCTAGTCTTGGATGCCAGTACGGGACAAAACGCATTTCAGCAAGCTAAGCAATTCACTGCGGCTACGGATGTATCGGCTTTAGCGCTAACCAAGTTAGATGGGACCGCACGTGGTGGTGTTGTTTTAGGTATATCAGACCAATTCAAAATCCCTGTAAAATACATCGGGATAGGTGAAGGTATTAACGACATCCAACATTTTGAAGCGAAAGCTTTTGTAGAATCGTTATTTGCTGAATAAATATGCGAACCAAAGATTTCAAACAGAATAAAGTTGACATCGTAACCCTTGGGTGCTCGAAAAATGTTGTTGACTCCGAGGTTTTATTAACTCAGCTAAAAGCAAATGAGATAGATGCAACGCATCAATCCGATCGTGACGACGCAAACATTATTGTAGTGAATACATGTGGCTTTATTGAAAACGCCAAGCAAGAATCCATAGATACCATTTTACACTACATCGATGAAAAAGAAGCAGGTAACATCGACAAGTTGTTTGTTACAGGATGTCTGAGTCATCGATACAAAGAAGAATTGAAAGCAGAAATGCCTGAAGTGGATTCGTTCTTCGGAACCATGGAACTTCCTGCTTTGTTGCAGAGACTCGAAGCTGATTATAAGAAAGACCTACTGGGTGAGCGGTTAACAACCACTCCATTTCATTACGCCTATCTCAAAATCTCTGAAGGGTGTGATAGGCCTTGTTCGTTTTGTGCCATCCCACAAATGCGTGGAGGTCACGTTTCGAAACCAATTGAGCAGTTGGTTCAAGAAGCTTCTAACTTAGCCAAGAACGGTTGTAAAGAGTTGATGCTCATTGCCCAAGACAGCACGTATTACGGTATTGACTTGTACAAAGAGCGAGCACTTGGAAGATTGATGCAGGAACTGGATAAAGTGAATGGCATAGACTGGATTCGCCTGCATTATGCATATCCATCCCAATTCCCCATGGAGGTTTTAGACATCATCACTCAATCTGAATCGATATGCAATTACCTTGACATGCCTTTGCAGCACAGCTCCCATGAAGTGTTAAAAACCATGAGACGAGGTATCTCCGGTCGACGAACCAGAGAGCTGATGGATACAATTAAAGGGAAGTATCCAGAAATTTCATTAAGAACAACCATGCTTGTTGGGCATCCGGGTGAGACTGAAAAAGAGTTTCTGGACCTCTGTGACTTTATTCAAGAGTACAAATTTGATCGACTTGGAGTTTTTACCTATTCACATGAAGACGGAACTCATGCCTTTACCTTGGAGGACAACATTCCGGATGAGGAAAAGGAACGGCGTGCAAGTCATCTCATGGAAATACAAGAACAAATTTCTTTCGATTTGAATCAGCAAAAAATTGGAAACACCTATGATGTGCTTGTAGATCGCATTGAGGATGATTTTTTCGTAGGACGTACAGAAGCAGACTCCCCTGAAGTTGACAACGAAGTATTGTTTACCGTTGAAGGTGACTACGTAAGGATTGGAGATTTTGTCAAAGTGAACATTGAGCGCGCTAAAGAGTTTGACTTATATGGTACAGCACAACGTGGCAGTTGAATTTGACATTATTGACGGCTTAAAAACCGACTTCTACAATGAAACCGTTAATCGTTTTCTGAGTGAAGATGCAGCTATCAAGGATCTATTAGGTGAACAAAACGTTTCAATCCTCGCTCAGCAAATCACTAAAGATGAGCGATTTAATGCTGAATACCGGAATATTCTGGTAGATGTGATTAGAGAGCAATATGAGAGAAGTGGCATTGAACTAGATGCTAACTCCCAGGTATCATCAAACCTCGAAAAGCTTCGTGAGCCAAACACTGTAACTGCAACGACAGGTCAGCAAATCCATATTTTTCTGGGTCCATTTTTCATGGCAAACAAACTATTGTCGTGTGTTGCTGAGGCAAAGCGGATTACCGAAGAACTAGAAGACAAAAATTGTGTACCGATTTTCTGGCTTGCAACAGAAGATCATGATTTTGACGAGATAAAATCGGTACGGCTTTACAATGAAACCTACACTTGGGACACACCTCATGGAGGACCTGTGGGAAGATTGAATCCTAGGTCAACTCTTCCCCTAGTTGAACAGGCGCGTGAACGAATTGACCAAACGCCAGGTAATTTGCAGTTTCTTGAGACTTGTCAGAGAGCTTATGAAACCTGTGAAACATTTGCTGACGCAACGAGAAGCATACTTCATGAAGTATTTGGCCAAACCGGCATAATCATCCTCGATGCCGATGACAAAACCCTAAAGACAAAATATCAAGAAATTACCCGGGCGGATGTCATTGAAAAAAGTGCGGCCCTGCATATTGATTCTCAAATAGATAGGATGAAATCAGCGGGTATAAAGGCACCAATAAATACTCGATCGGTTAACCATTTTCTAATCGACGACAACTCGAGGGAATTGATTAAAGAGGAATCCGGAAATCAGTTTAAAGTTGGTGATACAACACTTCATTCAAGTGAAATAGATGAAATTTTGCAGAAGCGCCCGGAACGTGTCAGTCCAAACGCATTAATGAGAACGGCATATCAGCAAGCTATTCTCCCAAATGTTCACTACACGTGTGGCGCCAGTGAATTCATTTACTGGTTAGAAATGCCTCAACTCATGAAGGATCTGGGTTTATGTTACCCGCAATTGGGTATACGCGCTTCAGCGTTTATGCTGAAATCCACACACAAGGAGACCCTCAATCAGATTAATCTCGAGTTAAACACACTTTTCTTAAATGACGAGAATTTTAGACAGTTGATGGTTGAGCGGAATCAGGAGGAGTTGAAAACCCTATCGAGTGGCGTGACGAACTTAGAAAATTCGTGGGGCACAATAGAGTCTGAATTGGAGTCGAAAAACATACAAACCGGGAAACTTTCGCAGTCCTTTAATAGCTTCAAATCTAGGCTAGATAAAGAGTTGAAGCGGATTTCAGACAGCAGTACAGACAGTTCCCCTGAGCTCAAAAAAGCAATCAAGCTTAAGAGAAAAGTGTGGTCCAACGACTATAATCAAGAGAGAAACAAGGATTTAATATCAATGATAGACGAACTATCCAATCTCATGGGATTATTCGAACATCAACCAAACTTATTTAATAATAACAGACTGATAATCTCGTACACAAGCTAAGTACTTGGTAATCCGTACGTTCTAGTCTATTTTTGTAAGCTAAGAAGATCGCTACACTGAAATAAAAATGAAAATGAAACTCATTAGAACCACGTTAGTTTTAGCGGCTGTGATGATTGGCCATTTGGCACAAGCACAAATCACTAACTATTTTGAAAAATTCAGACCTGCTAAGCGTTGGTCGGTAGGACTTCAGGTAAGCCCAACACACACAATGAGTGATGCCGACGACTTTAGACCAGGATTCGCATTTGGACTTCACACGAAGTACTCGGTGTCTCAAACATTTGGTATTAAGGTCAATGGTAACATTGGAACGCTGAGAGGATCCCGTCAAGATCAAGACATCAGTGGTAATGGTGGTAATGGTAGAAACACAACCTCCGGTGCAGATAACGAAACCACGTTCAACGCGGGTAACCAAGCACCGTCTGAGGATTCATATTTCTTCACAAATAACTTTAAAGACGTTAATGTAACAGCCAATCTAACACTTGGGAACATTTCCTTTCTTCGTCCACTTAGAAAGTGGCAGATTTACTTCCTCACCGGATTTGGTGTGTTGTGGAGTGATGTAAAAGGACAGTATGAAGACCAAGCGGATGCTCTCAAGTATTACACTCAATACGGTGATGATTACTTCACCCCAGAAACCGATAACAACGGAAACTTTGTCAATGCTATTAGCAAATATAAAGGACAAAACTTTACTGTTCCATTTGGTGTAGGTACAAAGCGTAATCTTGGTGAGTGGTTGGATATTGGAATTGAATACAGGAACCACTACACGCGTTCTGACAATATCGACGCATACTCGTTCCCAGTTTGGAGAAACCGAGTATTCGACTTTTACGGCTTGCTATCAGTACAAGGAAGCATCAAACTAGGTGGTAAAGATGGAGTAACAGATCACTACGACTGGTTAAACCCAGTAGAATCTATCTACAGTACCCTAGACTCAATGAAGCAACTTGAAGAGAAAGTAGATTTAATGTTACTTGATACGGACGACGACGGTGTAGCAGATTACTGGGATAAAGAACCTGAAACTCCAGAAGGAAACTGGGTTTGGGGATCTGGTGAAACAGCAGACATCGATATGGATGGTGTACCGGATAATACCGATGCTGAGCCTTTTTCTGAAAGAGGTGCTATTGTAGATAAAGACGGTGTAATGGTTGACGTTGACAACGACAACGTACCTGATTATCGTGATGAAGATACAAAAACTCAAACTGGTGTATTGGTTAATCCACGTACAGGTACAGCAGTTAAAGGTGGTGGCGGAGCATGCTGCGATTGTGAAGATGTTATTCTTCCTGCTGTAGTTTTTGATAACGGAAGCTCACGCATTAAACCTGAGTTCTATGGAGCTCTGTATGCAGTAGCTGAAAAAATGAAAGCATGTCCAGATCTTAAAGTTCTTGCTTCCGGATACGCTGTAAGAAGTAAGTCTGGTTCTCAACTGGCATTTAAACGTACCAACGCAATTATTGACTATCTTAACGCGAACTACAACATTCCACGCGATCGTTTCTCAATCAGCACGGAAGGTTCTGCTCCAGAAGGTGTTGATTACGGAACACGTCGAATTGACCTAAGCAAAGTTCGCTAGGCAATTCAAGACGATAAAAAAAGGCTTCGCAAATGCGAAGCCTTTTTTGTTTGTGTCTATTGATTGTTACCGCAAGTGACGATATTGTCTGCGGATTGCATTCGTAACTTGATCATGAATAGGTTGTGTAAACGCCACAAACATTTCTTGTGGACCCGGAGGCCAAGCTTCCCTCCTATCTGTTGATGCAATCTGCTCGTCCGTCAAAGCATCCTCCATACCTTTATATGTTGCCCAATCGGTGCGCCAAACGTAAGTACCGGGAAACTTTCGCTGAAGTAAGGTCTGTCCACTAACAGCATCAACTATTTGCATGTCAAGCAGGCCGCTTGACGATAATGTCTTTACGAATTCAGTGTATTCAGCTTTCGCCGTACCATATACGGGTTTCTTGCCCTCGCTCGTCTCAACCTCTCCTACTTTAACACTATCCTTGAGTAACTGTATGGTCTTTTCCTGAAACGTAACCTGACCAAGATTAAAATTGTCAAACTCCATAACAATAACCTCGTCCGGAACAAGTCCAGCGACGTCGAGTTGTGCTTGTGAATAAAACTGAACAAACCTGTAATTCAATCGCTGTGCATATTCTGAAATCGAGTTTTGGAAAAACATATTGCTCAACTGCAACTGTCTTGAATGAATTGGAATATCTTCGATTAAAACAACTACAGTACCCGCCACAAGAGCGCTATCAATGTAGTCATCAATTTTATCGAATTCCGGCGTATAAGTTCTCGCAGTCATAAAGGACTCATAAGCTCTTCGTGCCGATTCCTTGTCGCCATTGTCGAGCAAGTCAAGTCCAACAGCAAAATGTGCCTTTGATGCACTTAGCTTTGCTGCAACTAACTCATCCTGAAAAAGCTCTGGAGAAGGCACTAGTTTCATGCAAGCCGGACAAGTTTTTATTTGGTTATAAAGTCCATTAAGCTTTTCATAGTGAGACACTATTCCATCAAAGCGCATCGGGTCTGTTGACAAGCTTAATTGAGAGACTTGATCTTTGTGAAACTCTAGGGCATGTTCGTATGCCAAAGGTAGATAACGACGAGCTTTTTTGTTATCCGGATTACTTCTAAGGCGTTTTATCGCTTGTAACGTAGCCGTGTCATAATCTCCTTGTTCAAATTTGTTCTTGCCCGTTGAGCAAGACGACAAAACAAATGCGGTAGCCGCGAGAAGGAAAAGTAAATACGATGCAGGGTAAATTTTAAATTTCATAAGCTCCTATTTTGATTCATATAATGAATACAAAAAGTAGCCCGAATTTACTCAAAGCCTGCAAACCATCAGCAATACTGAGAAAGCTCCAATTGGATTGTAAGTATGCTCTAAAAAAGATGTTCAGTAAATTGGAATTAAGCGCGCACGATATCCGCGAAGCTGTCGGCTTTTAAAGATGCTCCACCTATTAACCCACCATCGATGTCGTCTTGCCCAAAGAGCTCTGCTGAGTTATTAGGTTTTACACTACCACCGTATAAAATCCTAGTACTGTTCGCGACCTCAGCTGATGAAATATCAGCTAAAACACCTCTGGCGTGTGCATGCACTTCCTGTGCTTGTTCTGCTGTGGCAGTTTTGCCCGTCCCAATAGCCCAAACAGGTTCGTAAGCTAAAGTAATGTGTTGCCAAGCATCAGAAGGCAAACCAGACAATACACTTCGCAGTTGTTGCTCAACTACATCGTAGTGACTGCCGGATTCTCTTTCCTCGAGAGTCTCCCCAAAACAATAGATGATTGAAAGATCAGAGTTTAAAGCTTGCTCAATTTTCCCTCGAAGTTGCTCACTCGTCTCGCCAAAATACTGTCTGCGTTCAGAGTGTCCAACCAATACTCCGCCAACCGGAACAGAAGCCAGCATATCCGCAGATATCTCCCCGGTGTATGCCCCTGAGTTTTCATGGTGAACATTTTGAGCTCCAAGTAAAATACCGCTGCCATTTAGGGTATTTGCAAAAACTTTAAGATGTGTAAAAGGTGCGTATATGTGAACGTCGGAATTCTCCAACTCCTTCTCTCTTATTTCGTCTAGAATATCCTTTAACAAACGGAAACCATCGTTTAAATCTGTGTTCATCTTCCAGTTTCCAGCTACTAATCTTTTTCTCATTGTTTAATTGTTTTTATCCCAGTATCTATTACCGCTCGTTTGGTCAAACACACTATGAAGGATTTTCTCTTCCACCTCGTCAAACTCCACATTTCGCCTACTCAAGACCAACCCAGCAGTTTCGAATGCCTTGCGTGTTTGGTAGGTAGAGAATCCCGCACTGCCCCCCCAAGCAAAGGAAGGAACATAGTTTCGAGGGAAACCTGATCCAAAAATATTACACGATACACCTATGACTGTCCCCGTATTAAACATGGTGTTTATTCCACATTTACTGTGATCTCCCATCATTAAACCACAGAACTGCTTACCGGTTGCTCGAAATCTACCAGAAGAGAAATCCCAAAGCTTCACCTCTGCATAATTATTTTTTAAGTTGGACGTATTTGTATCTGCACCCAAGTTGCACCACTGACCAATGACACTATTACCTAAGAAACCGTCGTGGCCTTTGTTTGAGTATCCCCAAATTACTGAGTTATTGACTTCACCTCCAACCTTTGAATGAGGTCCAACAGTTGTTGGTCCATAGATCTTAGTCCCAAGTTTCAATTGAGCTCCTTGGCACAGAGCTAAACTACCTCGAACGATACAACCCTCCATTATGGTTGCACCTGGGCCCACATATATTTTCCCCCCGTCTGGATTTAAAATAGCACCTTCAACAGAGGCATCTTGATGAATGAATATCTCTCCCTTACCGGTTACTTTATTGGTTTCGCTAAGTGTTTTAGAGTGTTGATCGGAAGCAACTAATGTCCAATCTGACTCCATTTCTTCTCCATTCTTTGAAAAAATGTCCTCCGGATACCTTAAAAGGGATACGTTACTCGTAGTTGTTTTCTTCGGTGATTCAGTCGGTAATGTTGCTCCACGGTATGCAAGCAGCAAATCGTCCTCCGAAACAATTGCCTCTTCCATCTCTAATTCATTCACCAATGATGTGAAGTCATTACTCGGAAGAACGGCACCATTGATAAAAAGGTTATCCGCCGCCAAGGATAACGGAAACTTCTCCGACAAATACGGTAGAGTCAATGTACTGACTTGGGCATCCATTCGCTTCTCCCATTTTTCTTTAATGGTGAGTATTCCAACGCGCAAGTCAGACACCGGACGAGTGAACGTGAACGGCAGTAAGTTTGCTCTATTCTGATCGTCGAAGAGAACTATATTCATGGTTCAAATATCTCTATAAACAAACAAAGCCCCCGTTATGAGAGCTTTGTTTTGGTGCTGGATTAGCACTATTTCTTTTTTCCGTATCGTTTGTTGAATTTGTCAATTCTACCTGCAGAATCCACAAAGTTCATCTTACCTGTGTAGAATGGGTGTGATGTATTTGAAATCTCCAGTTTGTATAACGGATATTCATTACCATCTTCCCATTTGATGGTCTCTCTAGTTTCAACGGTCGATTTTGTAATGAAGGTGTGGTCGTTAGACATGTCTTTAAACACTACAAGTCGGTAATTTTCTGGATGTATTCCCTCTTTCATCTCTTTGTCTATTTTTGGAGGACTGCAAAGGTAGTAATTATTTCAAAAGGAGCACTCATTTTGAACAAAAAACGTCAATTCATACGTGAGGTAACTAGCTCACTGATTTTAAATCAGTTATGGATATTTTTTCTCCTTTTTGTTGTCTTGAGGGGAATCTTTTTTATCGTAAACTTCCAGCAATTTGAAAGTACAGAAATAAGAGATCTATTCTTAAGTGCACTTTACGGACTTCGATTAGACATAATTCCGTCAGCGTATTTGGCAATCATTACAACAGCAGTTGCATTCGTATCTAACTTCGCTCAACGAGTAATTACAACAATCCTAGGTGTTTTTATATCCTTACTTCACGTAATTGATGTTTACTACTTTGAGTTTCTAAAAGAAAGGTTAAGTATTGGTTTTATTCACCTATTAGACTCCAGTAACAACATATCTCTTTCTACCTACCTTTATGACTACTGGTTTGGATTCGCTCTTCTCTTGGTAATCGGCATAGTTTTGGTTTGGGTTGTTGGCAAAACGAAAAACTCCAATAACAGGTGGCAAAGTTTTTTAATAATCTCCCTAGTGCTCATTATCGCGGCGAGGGGATTGGGTTACAAACCGGCAAAGAGTTCATCCGTGGCAGATTACGTAAATCCTAAACTATATCAGCTCACTTACAACACCAGTCTATTCTTTGCTGAGAGTGTCATAAATCCAATCGAACAACCAGACTTTATAGACCCGACAATATCAATAAAACCAACAAAACAATCATCAGAAGGTGCCCCGACGTCATATAATTATGTGGTTATTATCTTAGAAAGCTTTGGCAAGGAGTATACTGGATTGAACCGTGGATATGCCGAGAGTTACACACCTTTCTTAAACTCACTGATGTCCGAGTCGGTTGTTTGTCACAATGCCTATGCAAACGGACTAAAATCGGTTGACGCGATCCCAGCAATTTATAGCGGTATTGCGAGGCTTTCGGACAAAGCATTTATCCACTCACCAAAATCTCAGAAAAAAAGAATTGCCCTCACCAACATACTGAAACCGTACAACTACACAACACACTTTTTTCATGGGGCCAATAATGAGTCGATGGGCTTTCGCTCGTACTTGATGAGCCAGGGTTTAAATCATTACTATGGGCTGAATGAATATCCTAAAACTGAGCATCATGATGGACATTGGGGCATCTACGACGAAGAGTACTTTCAATACTTTGCCTCGTGTCTAGATACGGTTTCGAAACCATTTTTATCAGCTGTTTTCTCGCTAAGCAGTCATCACCCCTACCCAATTCCAGAAAGACATAAATCCAAGTTTACAAGCGGAAAAATCCCACTTCACAAGAGCATACAATACACGGATTATGCATTAGAACAGTTTTTTAAAACTGTAAGATCGAAGCCTTGGTTTGACAACACCATTTTCTTCATAACCGCAGATCACAGCGCGAAAAACATGTTACATGCCTATCGAACACCAGCCGGGAAATATGAAGTTCCTCTGTTAATTTATGCCCCTAAAATTCTACCTCCATCGAATATTCGAAAGACTGTTTCCCACATAGACATACTTCCTACAATTGCCGACTTATCTAACATTCCTCTAGAACTAAAGTGTACAGGGAAATCCGTTTTCAGTAACGATGAAGGTGTTGTATGTCACTACGACAATCAGGTGTATCACATCACCAAAGGTTTGATGAATTATGGACGAACAAAAACTAAACCTGCATTTCTATTCGACCGAAAAAAGGACATCAACTGTCTAAACAACCTGCTTGATGTCTCGAAAAATGAAACACATTATGACTCGCTTCTTGTCCATGAAGTTTCAAAACACTTCAACTATTTGAATAGCGAGCATCCGTAGATTTCAAACCCTATTTTTGCGTCATGCAAAAAGCTGCAATTCCAAAAGGTACGAGAGACTTTGGTCCGGTGGTAATGGCTCAGCGAAACCACATTACTTCCGTCATAAAAGAGGTGTATGAATCCTTTGGGTTTGCGCCTATTGAAACACCTTCCATGGAAAACCTTTCAACGTTAACCGGAAAGTACGGGGAAGAAGGAGATAAATTACTATTTAAGATACTAGACAGTGGAGATTTCCTATCAAAGATATCTAGTGAAGAGCTCTCCAATTCAAGTGCGCAAAATCTAACCCGAAAGATTTCGTCAAAAGGTTTACGCTACGACTTGACGGTGCCTTTTGCCCGTTTTGTGGTTCAGCATCAAAACGACATCACTTTTCCATTTAAACGTTACCAAATGCAGCCTGTTTGGCGGGCGGATCGACCACAAAAAGGCCGATACAGAGAATTTTGGCAGTGTGACGCCGATGTAATCGGTACTGATTCATTGCTTTGCGAAGCCGACTTCTTATCCATATATCACAAGGTATTTACTGGTTTGGGCCTTCCGACTTATGTGGTAAAGATGAACCATCGGAAGATTTTAGAGAGCATTGCTGAGACCGTCTCGTTTGGAGGAAGTTTCACGACGTTAACCACGATAATCGACAAACTGGATAAAATTGGTTGGGAAAAGGTCGAGGAAGAACTTTTAGCGAATGGACTAGAATCTTCCAAAGCACCCACCTTAAAACAGCTGCTCCAAGAAAAAGAGTTTTCAGCAGATAGCATAGAATGGCTCAACGACAACTTGGTTGATGGCGAAAATAAACAACAGGGAATCAGCGAGTTACAACACTTGTTAAGTTACCATAATGCGGTGAGTAACGTGCAAATGAACATCTCGTTGGATTTCAGCCTTGCTCGAGGGTTGGACTACTACACGGGCTGCATCTTCGAAGCTGTTATCCCGGATTCCGGAATTGGTAGTGTCTCAGGTGGTGGCCGGTACGACAATCTAACGGATGTATTTGGTCTTTCCGGTGTTTCTGGAGTTGGTATCTCGTTTGGTCTAGATCGTATTCATGACGTGATGACTAAGTTGAACTTGTTCGAGGATCACAATGACTTAGGGAGCGCCATTCTGTTTTGCCATTTCGACCAGTCAGGTAAGAATCATTGTCTAAAACTTGCGAACCAGCTTCGGAGTCAAGGTCTCAAATGTTCCGTCTATCCGGATAAAAAGAAAATTGGAAAGCAATTTGACTATGCTAATAAAACAGGATATCGCTGGGTTATTGTAATAGGTGACAATGAGATTTCAGAAGAGGTAGTTCAACTCAAAAACCTAGCTTCAGGAAATCAAATCAAACTTACTTTAAACGAAGTAGCAAACCACATACATGAAGCTTCGTAGACTAAAAGACATCATCATCTACGAAGACGACAACCTTGTAGCCGTGAACAAACCGGCCGGAGTGTACAGTCTTCAAAGTAGGTTTGGAACGAATAGATGTATCCAAGACTTAGCGGAAGCGCATGATCCAAACCTTCAGCTTTGTCACCGACTAGATAAAGACACGTCCGGTGTCTTGCTACTCGCAAAGAATCCAGATACGTATCGTTCCGTAGCAATGATGTTTGAGAAGCGTGAAATCAAGAAAACGTATTGGGCTATTGCGCACGGACGGCACTATTTCGAAAATCGGGTAATTGACATTCCGTTGTCCACTACGTCGAGAGGTCGAGCCAAGATAGATAGACATGGAGGCAAACCTGCGGAAACTTTAGTTACAGCCATAGAGAATTTCAAGAAATACACGCTGATTGAATGTCATCCATCCAGCGGTAGACTCCATCAAATTAGGATTCACTTATCGTCGCAAAATGCGCCTATTGTTGCGGACACAATGTATGGTGGAGAGCTCCCGTACTTGCGAGACAGTAAGGCAAACTTCTCTGTGGGTCGAGATAAAGAAGAGCGCCCTATGATAAGTCGAACTTGCCTACATGCTTACCGAGTACGTTTTGAGCTTAACGACAGTACCATTGATATTGAAGCTGATTTACCCAAGGACTTTAGTGTCTGTCTTAAGTTACTCCGAAAATATGATTCGATTTAAAGCGTTACTGCTTCTCTCTGGCCTTCTGTTCAGCAGTTTTGTTTATGGCCAGACCACCAAAGACGCGAACAATTTTGCTCAATCCATGATTGAGGGCAAATACGGCAAGGCGTATAAACAATTCGACAAATCTGCAAGAAAGAAGATAAAACGTCCAATGCTTGGTCTAATCTGGAAAGGAGTTACCAAGCAATATGGCGACGTGCAATCAATAGGTGATTTCAAAAAGTCTCAATCCGGAAAGTCAACCGTATTCTCTGCTCCACTTCGTTTTGAGAACATCGGTTTAAACTTGGTTTTGTCTCATGGTAAGAGTGGTAAACTTTCTGGTTTCACATTCACCGCGTTGGATTACCAGGTGCCAGAATACGCAAAGAACATTGCATTCGGAACAGAAAAAATTATGGTTACCACCGATACATTTGAATTGCCTGCCGAGGTTGTATTACCAAATAATTGCATCAAATGTCCCATAGTGATTCTTGTTCATGGATCTGGGGCAAGCGATAAAGACGAAGGTAGCCGGCTTTCTCCCAACAAAGTATTCCGAGATTTAGCCTACGGCTTTGCCGTAAATGGAATAGCAAGTCTTCGATATGATAAACGAACCTATGTCTACAGATCACCCGAGTCGTACACAGACTCGATGACCATATATGACGAAACGATTTACGACGCATTGTCGGCAATAAGACTTGCTAAAAGTTTAGATTACGTCGACACGAACAAGGTGTTTGTACTAGGGCATAGTATAGGAGCATATGCCTCTCCGTTGATAGCCAAAGCCGGAAAACCTAAAGGAATAATTATGATGGCCGGCCCTTATCGCCCTTTATTCGAAATCATTCCGGAGCAGTACGAATTCCTTTTCAATCGTGATAGCAACTTGACCAAAAAAGAAGAGACAATGATCCAAACTGCACGTGCGGAAATTGAATTGATTTATGGTCGTGAAACCACGGTTGATTCACTTTCTGTTTTAGGTCAGTCGTCGATGATGCGCTATTATCAGCAAATGATTTCCTATGACCCTGCTGAGGTTGTTCTGGAAAACGCTGAGGAGGATGGAATTCGAACTCTGATTATTCAGGGCGACCGAGACTATCAAGTAAGGCATGAAACCGAATTCGCTACCTACGAGCAAAAACTTGCAAAAACTCCAAGAGTAGATTTAAAGTTGGTTCATGGTTTGAACCATCAGATGATTAATGGAGAATCTCCGTCTTCACCAGATGAATATTTTGAGCCTGCAAACGTGGATATCGAGGCCATTCGGTACATGGCAGATTGGATGAAACGGAAATAACCTCATTTTTTCAACATTCCTTTGAGGCTCTTCCTGTAATACTAACTTTGCATAAACAGAAAAGCGTGGAAAATACTACTGGACAAACAGCTTTACTCGTTCTTGAGGATGGCAGTGTTTTCAAAGGCCGAGCGATCGGTAAAATCGGAATTACTTTCGGAGAAATTTGCTTCAACACCGGGATGACCGGATACCAAGAGGTATTCACGGATCCATCATACTACGGTCAGGTTGTGGTTATGACATCAGATCACATCGGCAACTATGGTGCTAGTGCGGAGGATGTTGAAAGTGACGGCATCAAAATCAACGGTTTAATCGTAAAGAAATTCTCTGAGAAATTTAGTCGAAAAACAGCTACATCAAGCTTGAATGACTATCTAATCGAAAACAATCTCATCGGTATATCCGATGTGGATACTCGCGAGATTGTGCGACATATTCGAAGTAAGGGTGCGATGAACTGTGCTATAAGTTCAGACATTTTAGACGTAGATGAAATCAAAAAGCAGTTGGCTAAGGTGCCATCTATGGCTGGGCTGGAGTTAAGTTCAAAAGTAACAACTGATAAGCCGTACTTCTTTGGAAACGCAGAAGCAAAGCATAAAGTAGCGGTTCTAGACCTTGGTGTAAAAACAAATATTCTTCGCTGTTTAGCTGAGCGTGACTGTTACTTACAAGTTTTCCCAAGCAACACATCTTACGCTGAGATGAAAAAGTGGAATCCGGATGGCTTTATGATCAGCAATGGTCCCGGAGATCCAGGAGTGATGGATGCAGAAACCAAAACGCTTCAAGACATTCTTGACAACAATGAAAAAATGTTCGGAATCTGTCTTGGTAGTCAGATACTCGCCCAAGCTGTGGGTATGAAAACATTTAAAATGCACCACGGTCACCGAGGTTTGAACCATCCGGTTAAAGACCTACGCACCGGACGCAGTGAAATGTCGACTCAAAATCATGGTTTTGCAATTGACCCGGAATCTATTGTACCGGAAAAAGCTGAAATCACACACATAAACCTAAACGACGGAACGGTAGAAGGAATTCGCATTAAGGACAAGCCTGCGTTCGCAGTGCAATATCACCCTGAAGCAAACCCTGGCCCGCACGATGGCCGTTACCTTTTCGACGATTTTATAGACTTAATAGAAGCATAATAATGAGTAGCATCATTGACATTAAAGCTCGACAGATACTAGACTCTCGAGGAAATCCTACTGTAGAAGCAGAGGTAATAACAGAAACCGGACTTGTAGGAAGAGCTGCTGTACCATCAGGAGCGTCTACCGGTATCCACGAAGCGGTTGAACTCCGTGACGGTGACCAATCAACCTATTTGGGCAAATCGGTTAATAAAGCTGTTGCCAACATCAACGATACCATAGCAGATGCTTTGGTAGGTTATGATGTTTTCAACCAACCTGAGATTGATAATACCATGATAGCGTTGGATGGCACGGACAACAAGTCAAAACTCGGAGCAAACGCTATTCTCGCTGTTTCATTGGCTGCATCGAAAGCTGCTGCACTTGAGGCTGGTCAGTCCTTGTACAGATACGTGGGTGGTGTAAATGCTAAGATTTTACCCGTCCCGATGATGAATATCTTGAATGGTGGAAGTCATGCCGACAATTCGATTGACTTTCAAGAGTTCATGATTATGCCGGTTAAAGCAGATAGTTTTAGTCGGGCATTACAGATGGGTACGGAAGTGTTTCACAACCTAAAAAAGGTTTTGAAAGAGAAAGGATACAGTACCAATGTTGGTGATGAAGGTGGATTTGCACCAAATATCAAGAGCAACGAGGAAGCCATCGAAATTGTTCTCAAGTCTATTGAAGTTGCCGGCTATAAACCAGGAAGTGATATTTACATCGCGATGGATGCTGCATCTTCAGAATTTTACGACAAGGATTCCGGTTTATATCATTTCCATAAATCCAATGGGCAGAAGCTTAGCTCAGAGGAAATGGTGGATTATTGGGAGAGCTGGACATCAAAATATCCAATTGTTTCCATCGAAGATGGTTTGGACGAAGACGACTGGTCAGGCTGGAAGAGTCTAACTGACCGTATTGGCAATAACGTTCAGCTGGTGGGTGATGATTTATTTGTAACAAACACAAAGCGATTGCAGCAAGGTATTGATCAAGGAGTGGCCAACTCTATTCTGGTAAAAGTGAATCAAATTGGTTCCTTAACTGAAACAGTCGATGCAATTCAACTAGCAACACGAAGTAGATATACCAATGTCATCAGCCACAGAAGTGGGGAGACTGAGGACGTGACAATTGCTGATTTGGCCGTAGCTATGAATAGTGGCCAGATTAAAACCGGCTCGGCGTCTAGAACCGACCGTATTGCCAAGTACAACCAACTTCTTCGAATTGAAGAGGAACTTGGTAACGAAGCAATATACGGAGGAGCACAGTTTCCATTCGCCTAAGCTTCAATTTCAACAAGACTTTTGACAAGCACGTTCGTATGAGCGTGCTTGTTCACATTTATGTAATCCTTGTTTTATCAATTTGGGTATGTGAGTGGTTCAGGATATCTTGGAACGATTAAAATGACCTGATTGACTGAGCGATCTCCTCTTTCCTACCACATCAAGCGCACTGTACTTGCATACCTCATATATCTGAGCCATTTTGCTCTGGCTGGTGCACAGTGTTCGCTTCAAGTGCCGGATCACACTTGTGTGGACGATTTGATATCTCTGGTGGCAAATTCGACAAATGGAGTGTCATCCGTGTCATGGAAATTTGGCGATGGCAATACCAGCACCACAACCTCGCCCAACCATCGATACGCATCAGCAGGGACATATACTATTACCGCTACCATTCAGCAAAACTCAGGAGGCTCGTGCACGGCAACCAAACAAATTACGGTTTACAATGCACCGGATGTGAACATCAACCTTAATGCTTCAAGTGAATACTGCTTTACTCAAAATGAAATATGTGTGGTAGACAACTCAACTTCTGGAAACTCTTCAACCACAAATGTGAAGCGAATAATTTTATGGGGAGACGGAGGCAAAACCGATAGTAACTCACCAAAAAAGGGGGATAAGATATGCTACACGTATCAGCAGTCCGGCCCAATGTCATTAACCATTGAACTCACCAATGACAAAGGTTGTGAAGCAAAGCAAGAAGTAAATATTCAAATCAAACATGATTTCTATGGTGTCTTCACCACCGGTAGAGAGTTTAAAGACTGTGACAAGCAACGGAATTGGTTTCAAATGGATACAACGTGGTATAAGGATACAACCAAATCAGCCATCAGTCGTGTTATTATGGATTATGGAGATGGCAGTCGTGATACTGTTCCGATGGACACAAGTGTGTTCTATCACGACTTTAAGGCAAGCGGCAACTATGACGTATATGCGATTATCGAGTTCAAAAACGGTTGTGTCACACGTTATAAAAAACCGGTGGGGATCAGTCTAGACCGAGTAGACCCGAAACCTCAGAAGTCGGACTCTGTGCTCTGCTACCCCGAAACATTTGAATTCACGCATAGAAACGAGTTCGGCGCCACATTTGGGTGGACCGCTCTGGATACCGCAGGTAATATTGTAGACTTTTTCAGCGGGCAGCGGGTTGGCTATTTCACCCCTCCTGAACCCGGCGAGTATCACATACGCCTAGAAATTAAAAAGGGAGACTGCTCGGTAGAAGCATTTGACACAATTCATAGCGTTGGTGTAAAAGCCATCCCGGTGTTACTGAACGCATCTCAATGTAGCCCCAAAGACACCGTTATATTTTGTAACCAGAGCATTACACATGGCAATGTTTCCTTAAGCTGGCTTTGGCTTTACGGGGATTTAAGCGCGCCTCAATGCACCACGAATACAGCAAAAAACCAGAATGTAGGAAGCAACTGTAATTTCTCAACCGATTATACTGGCAAGCACTTCTACAGTTCAGATATGTGCGGTGAAACTTGGTTAAAAGCCTACGACGACACGTATGGCTGTGCGGACAGTGCACGGGAGTATGTAGCAATCAAAGTTCCTAACCGAGAAGATTTTACGGTTGACCCGGGTAGTCGCTGTTTAAATTCACCGGTTTTGTTTACTGCGGATGAGTGTTATGGCAGTGTCTTAATCAACTTTGATAGCGCGTGTGATAAAAACAATTTTGTAGAATTTGAACAGGGACACTCGTACAAGAAAACTTGTGACTCTTCGGGTTGGGTTACCTATGGAATCATCGTAAACACAGGATCTGCCCGTGTATATAGGTCGTGCGATTTGACGGACTATTATATTGACTCTTCGAGAGTTTGTAATGACACGTTTTGGTTTCATCGAGCTTTTAGATTAAATCCAGCGCCCAAACCGCAAGCATTGCTGCGTTTTACCGGTTGTCTGCCTAGCACATTAACTGGAGAATTCTACGTTCAAGACCAACCAAACGTTCGTTCATTGTATTTCGACTGGGGTGACGGACTTCGAGATACGATGGAAGTACCAATTGACTCATCGTTGCATGACTTCACACACACATATGTTACCAGCGGACAATATGAAGGTGGTATCAAAATGGAAACCGATAGTGGGTGTACGGCGGAAGTCTATTACGACCGTGACATTGGCTTCTACAACAACTTTACTTTTCCCAAACCCGTTTGTCCAGGCTCAACCGTTCACTTTGTGGACAGTGTGGTTTATTGGTGGGATACAAATCAATACTGGCGCTGGTATCCACCGTATAAGATGATTAATAATCCGGAACAATTACATTGGAACTTTGGTGACGGAACAGGGTGGTTTGGGGATACGGCTGAAATTTCCCACGTCTTTGAGGAAGAGGGTGAATATATTGTAACCATGGCGTCTACCGATAAAACAGGTTGTTCGGATACCGCACGGCATGTTGTAAAGGTTCAAAAGATTAAAGCCGGCATTAAAGACTTGGGAAAGAAGCTACTGTGTGATGATATTTTACAAGTATTTGATTCGAGTGAACTTGCCGACTCGTTGAACGACAAAATCACTGAGTACTGGTGGGACTTTGGAGATGGGAAAACACCCAGCTTCCTTAAAGATCCATTCCATTTTTACTCCTCCTATGGTGAGTTTACAATTACACATGTTATCGAGAATTCTGTAGGTTGCCGAGATACCACAGCCATCACGATAAATATTGATGGGCCACTCCCTCATTTCGACATCTTATCAGACACCGTCGCGTGCGTTCCACATACCGTGGAGTTTAAGAATAACTCAACGAAGGCAACAGACTACATTTGGTATTTTGGAGATACCAGCTCAAACAACAATACGCTTAGTACAGACGCAGATACCAACGTACGCTTTACGTATACCAAACCCGGTACTTATTACATCTATCTTTACGCCGGCGACAGTGTGGTAAATCCGGACAACAACAATAACGTCTACTATTGCAACTCAACCTTCCCGGATACAAACGCAGTTAACCACGAAGTTAGACGTGTTGTAATACTACCAATCCCTGAAGTTGACTTTGATGTTGAAGACATCGTCTGTACTAACAATGAAGTGGTCTTAGCCGATCAATCAGACCCTATTTATAACATTTACCGCTGGTATTGGAATAACGACTCCGTCGCTAGTCTATCCAAAAACAACACCGTTGTATTTACGGATACGGGAACGATTACTCTCCGTTATTTCCCGACCTACGAGCCACAGGGTCCTTATCAGAGGCGTTGTTATGATTCTATTGAGAAGACCATACAAGTTTTTGATCACCAGGCTGAGTTCACCTTTATCCAAGACTCCATTTGCCCAACGTTTAACTTCACGGCAAACGTTGAAGATGGAAATGAAATCGTGTGGGAGTTTGGCCATCCTCAGAGCGGTCACAAAAACACATCATTTGACCCAATATCTACTCACAATTTTGCTCCCGACATCGGAACGTTTCAGGTCTGCCTACAATCCAAGTCGAAAGAAGGTTGTATCGACACCGCTTGTGTAGAGGTAGAAAGCAATTTCGAGTTCGACCTCTTTATTCCAAATATCATTACACCCAACGAAGATGGTTTGAATGATTTCTTGGATATCGAAATTAATGGAGAGAAGGTGTACGAGTTGAGTATATACAACCGATGGGGTGAGCGTGTTTACTATTCAAATGTAGACTACGGAATTGGCTCTGAGCTAAACTGGGATGGTCGGGAAATGAAATCCGGTAGACCTTGTCCTAGTGGGACGTACTTCTACATTTTCGAGTTCGTTGAAGATTGTGTGGATGATGCACCAAAAGAACGTTACAGTGGTACCGTTACCGTAGTCCAAGACTAGATTTGATTACTTAAAATCGAGTTTCAACTTTTCTTTGAGTGCGTTGAGGGATGGATTCTTCTTTGCCATTACCTCAAATTTCTCTTGCGCGGTATAAGCTCTGCTCCCTTCTGACTTGCGCTTCACTTCAATAACATTTAACGAAAGAGCACTGTACTTGAGTGAAGACCTTAAATACTGTAAAAACTCAACTTTGAACTCTTCCAGCTGAATATTGTGTTGTTTAATGAGTTCAATCTTAACCTTGCCACTCTCCCAAACAGGTTTGATGAACGCGAATAAAGATTGTTGTATGTTCCTCCCCTCCGATTTTAACTTCTCAGCAAAGCTTTTAACCACAGCTTCCAACTGATCTTGAGTGATCGAATCAAGTGGCACGTCTACTTCACCTTTCCTTGGAAGAGACTCCTCTTGCACCTCATTTGTTGGTAAACTCGTTGGTTCAATATCGTCGTTCAGGAGATCTTCGAGATTACCTAGTTTAACAACTTTATCACTTGTGGCTTTCTTGGTTAGCTTTGGCGCAGGAGTCGTGGGTTTAGGTTTTGGTTCCGGATTTTCTTGAATCTCATCCTCTTTAATTTCCGTGAATTGTGGCTTTGAAGTATCTACTTCTGCCTCCGGTTCCGACTTAGGTTGAGGTGCTACCGGTTCAGATTTAGGGGTCTTGGTTGGTTTTAACTCTTGTTCTGGCTTTTTTTTTTCGGCGGTAATTAAGCTGGGTAAATAACAGATCTTTATGAGAGCCAGCTCAACGTGTAATCGTTGATTTTTACTGGCTTTATACCCTTGATCAAAACTATTAATAATCTGAATTGAATTCACCAAGAATCCTTGACTCATGCTTTTCGCTGTATCGAGATACTTCTGGTGAACGTGCGGTGGAACATCAAGCAATCGGACCGTTTCAGGGCTTCTACAAACCATTAAATCACGTAGGTGGTTTGCCAAGCCATTTAAGAATAGTTGACCATCAAATCCATGATCTAAAATATCATCGAAGATGAGCATCACCTGACCGATGTCTTGCTGGAGAAACGCATCGGTTACCTTGAAGTAGTAATCGTAGTCAAGAACGTTCAGGTTCTTCACAACATCCTGATATCGCACATGACGATCTGTACTGATGCTCACCATTTGATCAAAAATGGAAAGTGCGTCACGCAGAGCTCCATCCGCTTTTTGTGCGATGATGTGCAGTGCCTCTTCCTCCAACTCAATGTTCTCTGATTCTCCTATCGACTTTAGATGCTTAACGATATCGGGAACTGTAATCCGATTGAAGTTAAATACTTGGCAGCGAGAGAGTATTGTTGGTAGAATCTTGTGTCGCTCCGTTGTCGCAAGGATAAATATGGCGTACGATGGTGGCTCTTCTAATGTTTTTAGAAATGCATTGAAGGCTGCAGCAGACAACATGTGAACCTCATCAATGATGTACACCTTGTACTTACCAACTTGAGGCGGGATTCTCACCTGCTCGTTTAACAGGCGGATGTCTTCTACACTATTATTCGACGCCGCATCCAGCTCGAAAATGTTGTACGAAAAATCGTAGTTCTCGTCTTCTACACTCTCCTTATTAATCTCTTTGGCGAGAATACGTGCGCAAGTGGTTTTACCAACGCCTCGTGGTCCATTAAAAAGGAAGGCTTGAGCGAGTTGATTGTTCTTTATTTCGTTTATCAGCGTGCGCGTAACATGCTCCTGCCCTACAACCGTGTCGAAAGTGGTTGGGCGGTATTTACGTGCCGATACAACGAAGTTTTCCATCTCACACAAAAAAAGAGATTTTCAAGATATATACCGAGGAATTAGCGGTGTTTAGTTAATAACATCAGAATACCTGATTTATCCACAACTAACCTTTGGACAAGGTAAATCCAAAAGTAGATCCAACGCCTAAATCACTGCGGACTTTGATGGTGTGTCCATGCGCTTCAATAATGTGTTTGGCAATTGCCAACCCCAAACCGGAACCGCCTAAGTTCCGAGTTCTACTTTGTTCTACTCGATAGAATCGCTCAAACAATCGCGGTAAAGAATCCGGGGGTATTCCTTCACCATTATCGGATATTTCAACAAGGATGTTTTTGTCCATGTCATAGATTCCGCAACTTATCGTGCCTCCGTTCTTACCATATTTAACCGCGTTAACAACCAGGTTTACCAATACCTGTTTAATCTTTTTGCGATCTGCACTTACCTTTAGATTAACATCAGCACTTTGTTTAAAACTGCATGTAATCTCCTTAGGCTCATACATGAAGTCCAACTCTTCATAGACCTCTTCAACCAACTCGCGCACCCGGAAATTCGAGTAATCCATTTTCATTTTACCGGATTCCAATCGGTTGATTGATGTCAAATCATCAACCAATTCCACCAAGCGATCCGCACTTTGAGAAGCTTTCTCCAGAAAATTATAATTGACCTTGGGATCAGAGAGTGCACCTTCCAAGAGCGTATGGATGTATCCTTGAATCTGAAAAATTGGTGTTTTCAACTCGTGTGAAGCATTACCAAGGAATTCTCGTCTAAACCCCTCTTGCTCTTTTAGTTGAGCAATTTCATCGTTACGTTCTTGCGCCCATGCAGAAACATCATCAGAAACCATAGTAATCGGATCACCACCATCGTTTTGATTCAGGTAATTTGTATTTGCGCTGTGGATGTTTTTGTAAATCACCTTAATCTTTCGGTAGATAAAACGCTCCAGCAAGTAATTAACAATGATGTAGCCCAGTCCCCAAGTAAGAAAAAATAGAATTGGAGCAAGCCATAACTCACGAACAACAAATAGCGACAGTACACCCGGGATGAGTGCGACAAATAAGGCGGAAAGCGCCGCTACACGTTTTGGAGATGCGTTCGTATTCATTGAGAGCTCTTCAGCCCAAGCAAGTTAGGTAGAAAAAACTAGCCTACAAATTTGTATCCAACACCTTTGATTGTCGCAATCTTGGTGTCTCCGATCTTCTCGCGAATCTTACGGATATGCACGTCGATTGTTCGATCAACAACAAAGACATCTGTACCCCAGACCTTGCGAAGTATTTTCTCACGTGTGAATACTTTACCCGGCTTAGATGCCAGAAGGTAGAGTAAGTCGAACTCCTTACGGGGCAGAGTCATACTCTTATCGCCGAGCTTAACCAAATACTCATTTGGATTAACCTCTAAATCCCCGTGATTTAACACCTCCGCAACATCAGATTCCTGTTGTGCGTTTTTACGCTTCATAATCGCGTTTACCCGCGAAAGCAATGCTCGAGGCTTGATCGGTTTAAAAACATAATCGTCTCCACCAGCATCAAATCCAGCAATTTCTGAGTACTCTTCGTTTCTGGCAGTCAGAAACATTATAAAGGTATTTGAAAGCTCTGGGTTCTCGCGAATCTTGCGACACGCTTCGATACCATCCAGTTGTGGCATCATCACATCCAGAACGATTAAATCAGGACGAAAGCTAGACGCTTTCTCTACTGCTTCCAAACCATTATGGGCAGTTTGAACGGTATACCCCTCTTTTTCAAGGTTATACGAAATAAATTCGACGATATCTACTTCATCGTCTACTACAAGTATTTTGGAACTCATGCACTACGAATTAGTTCGCAAGTAACTAAAGTACGTCCAAAATTTTAAAAGCTAGAATATTACTAAATCGTTAATTGAAGATTTCAGCCAATTTAGCTTCTAGAGCAGGACCTCTAAGGTCTTTTGCGATGATACGCCCCTTACGGTCAAGGAGAAAGGTTTTAGGTATGCCCGAAACTTGGTACAGTGCTGCGGCAGAAGACTTCCATCCTTTTAGGTCACTAACGTGCGTCCATGTTAAGCCATCCTGAACTATCGCAGCTTCCCAACGGTCAGCGCTGTTGTCTAAGGAAACACTATACACTTCAAATCCCTTGTCGTTGTATTTCTGATACATACGAACCACGTTCGGATTCTCTTGGCGACAAGGTCTACACCAAGAAGCCCAGAAATCGATTAAAACTACTTTACCACGTAATGACGATAGTTTTATTTCTTTTCCGTCAGGGCTATTCAGTGCTATTTCGGGTGCTTGACCGCCAATTTCTAGTGCACCGATTGAGTTGATTCGAGTCTCCAGCTTTGTTGTATACCATGCATCCGGGGCATCTTTCTTGAGCTGAGATAATGCTGCTTCCAGTAGATCGATTGGAGGCTTTTGTACCACATAGGTTGCAGCAAAATAAGTTGCTGCGCTTCCTTTGGTTTCTTTTACGAACTCTTCCACATCTGAATTCATTTGATTCTGAAGATTCGCATACTCCATGTTTATCGCAAGTCGTATACTATCCGTCATGGTCTTTGGATTCACGTTGCCATATCGTTCTTGAAACTCAAAGCTTTTTTTATTGTGGCCGAGGTAGACATCATATAAAGATTTCAAACGCTCGTTTTCATCATCACCTTTTATTGTGGTTTCGATGAACTTTCCGATGTTTAAATTCAGTTCAACGGACTTATTGTTTTCTAGAATTACAGGTACCCCTGGAGGTTTCATAGAATTGACAGTCACATAGAAAAAACGTGGTGCATCCGAACTTCCGTTCAATTCGTACCGACCCTTTTCGTCCACCCGAACTGAATCGATAAAAGTTAATTGCCCATTTTCTAGTTTTTGAAGTACTACCAGTCCGCCTGGCTTTCCTTCCACTTTGCCTTTGATCTGAAAGGTAGACTCTGTAGGCTTGTCCTGAACCTCAGTTACCTCTTCTTCCGGCTCACTAACTGATTTTGCTTGTTGGTTTCCGCAACCAATTAAGGCTATTGTTACAAACACTGCGGCAATCGCAAATGTGGTAACTTTTGATTTTTTCGCTCTTTGATACATATATTTCTTTCTAACAATTCGTATGCCGAATTGATTGTTTATTCGTCAAGTCTGCTACGCAACAGTGCGCTTGCTTGTTTGGGGTCAGCTTTTCCTCCACTGCGTTTCATAACTTCCCCCATAAATAGTCCGAGTAAGCCTTTCTTTCCTGACTTATACTCCTCCACTTTATCCGGGAACGCATCCAATGCTTCTGTTATCAGTTGCTCTAAATAATCGTCATCGCTGTTCTGAATAACATTCAGCTCTGTTGCGATTTCCATCGATGTTTTTGTCGGTTGCTCTATGAGCGCCGGAAAAACCGTCTGCTCACCAACGGCGTTACTAATTACCCCGTCGTCTACCAATGCAATAATCTCCGTAAGCTGCTTGGGCGTTAATGGAAAATCGCTCAACTCCAATGCATTCTTGTTCAAATAGCCTTTAACAGAACCCATCAAATAGTTCGCGGCAGCCTTGAAATTGTTGGTGTGCTCAAGCATTTCCTTGTAAAAGGTTGCTACTTCTTTATTGTCGATTAAGACTGAAGCGTCGTAATCAGAAAGCCCGTATTCTTCTGTGAATCGCTGGTACAATGTCTCCGGTAATTCCGGCATATTGTCTCGTAACTGAGATATCCATTCTTCAGATACCTGAAGAGGTGGTAAGTCGGGCTCAGGGAAGTATCGATAATCGGTGGCTACCTCTTTTGCACGCATTGAAAAAGTTGTTCCTCTCACCGCATCAAAACTGCGTGTCTCTTGAACAATAACCTCGTTATTCTCAATTGCCTCGATCTGTCGTTTGGTTTCGAATTCAATGGCACGACGCACATTGGAGATGGAGTTCATGTTTTTAACCTCCACCTTGGTCCCAAATTCCGCAGTTCCTTTCTTTCGCACGGAAATGTTGGCATCGCAGCGAAGCGATCCTTCTTCCATGTTGCCATCACATATTTCGAGGTAACGAACTAGTTTTCTAACTTCAGTTACGAATAGTGAAGCTTCTTCTCCCGAGCGCATTATAGGCTCCGTAACAATTTCAATTAGAGAAGTTCCAGCCCGGTTGTAATCGATAAGCGAGTTGTGTAAATCCAAGTCGTGGATACTTTTACCGGAGTCTTCCTCTAAATGTATTCGTGTTAGTTCAATGTCTTTGACCGTTCCATCCGATCGTTTTATACGAACCGCCCCGTGATGACACAGCGGAGTTTCATCCTGAGTAATCTGGTATCCTTTAGGTAAATCCGCGTAGAAGTAATTCTTTCTTGCGTATAGGCAGTAATTTGATATTTCACAACCGCAGGCAATACCCATTTTCAAAGCCATGTTTACAGCCTCTTTGTTGTGACGTGGCAATGTACCCGGATGACCCAAATTTACAACACTAATGTTTGTATTAGGAGCCGAACCATACACAGCCTCCTCCTCACTAAACGCTTTGGTTTTAGTGAGTAATTGAGCGTGAATCTCAAGCCCAACAACGGTTTCGTAACTATCGTAATTGATTCCCATTTACTGCGTGCAAAGGTACATTTTATTCATTTAGATTTTGAGCAAGTAATCAGCGAAGTTATACCTTTGGCGAATGCGAATACTTGTTCCATTATCCATATTGAGTATTGTTATTTCGAGTTGCTCAACGTTTGAATCTAAACCTCCTCTATCAGTAGACACAATTTTGCACAATGGCGTTGTCTGCACAGTTGATTCCGGATTTTCAATGGCCGAGGCGATTGCGATTGACTCAAACGGTCGGATTGTGGCAGTTGGTTCCTCTTCAGATATTCTCGACCAATACTTGGCCAGCAACACTGTGGACCTGAACGGCAAATACGTCTATCCTGGTTTTATTGATGCGCACAGCCACTTTTATGGATTTGGTAAAGATCTCCAAGAGCTCGATCTAAAATCGTCTACGTCGTTTGAAGACATGGTTAACATGACAGTTGAGTATGCTCAAGCTAAAAACCCTTCATTTATAATTGGACGCGGCTGGAACGAAGAGAATTGGGAAATAAAAGGCACCATTTCCAAGTTTAAACTGGACATACTATTTCCTGAAATCCCGGTTGTTCTGCAGCGTGTGGATGGGCATGCATGTTTATGTAACCAAGCCGCACTGGATCTGGCAGGGATAAACTCGAAAACGGTAGTGGAAGGAGGAATTGTCGAAATGATGGGCAACTTCCTTACGGGTATGTTGATAGATCGTGCCGCTGAATTAGTTATGGACAAGCTCCCGGATGCATCTCGTGACCAGAAGATTGCTGCGCTTGTTGATGCTCAACAAAAGTGTTACGCTACGGGATTAACAATGGTTACCGATGCCGGGATCGATGGAGAAATCATTCAACTTATCGATTCTTTGTTTAACAGCGAGGTGCTCAGCATACCACTATATACCATGGCAAATCCGGACTCCTCTGCAATAATTGAGTTGCTTAATCTAAGCCAGGAACGCCATGAGCGACATATGTTAACCAGTGTAAAACTCTATGCTGACGGTGCACTTGGTAGTCGTGGTGCGTTACTTAAAAAACCGTACTGCGATCGACCCGACCATTACGGATTGATGCAACACCCCGTAGATTTTTACCGAGCGTACATAGACTTCTGCGACAGAAACAACCTTCAAGTGAATACCCATTGTATTGGTGATAGCGCCAACAAAGTTTTATTACTTCTGTATGCAGAGAGGCTCCAAGGTAGAAACGATAAACGCTGGCGAATTGAGCATGCTCAGATTGTTGATCCTAAGGACATTCACCTATATCAGGATAATAGTATCATTCCATCAATTCAACCCACGCACGCCACTTCCGATGCAAAAATGGCACAGGAAAGATTGTGTGACAGCGAAACAATGAATGGAGCATATATATATAGAACCTTGCTCGATTCAACAGGACTTGTTGCATTTGGCACCGATTTCCCGGTGGAATCCATTGACCCGCTTGACACCTATTTTGCCGCAGTGAAGAGAAAGTCTAAGTCAGGCATGGTGTTCAAAGGCGAGGAAGCGCTTACACCAAAACAAGCTCTAATAGGTATGACACGAGATGCAGCCTATGCGTGTCGTGCCGAGGATAAATACGGCACCATTGAAGTGGGAAAAGTAGCGAGTTTCACCATACTGAATCAAGACCTCTTAGCTGCTCAAGAGCGCGGAAGAGTGAGTGTGCACTCAACATATGTGCATGGTAAACGCGTGTACTAGCTTAAATAGGCTCTGCATTGTACCCAGCTTCGTTTAGAGCCTTAATCACAGATTGAATATCTGAATCGTCGAGCTCCACGGTAAGTATTTTATCATCTGTTGAGGTGTCTACCTGCCACTCGTCAACGTTGTCCAGCATATTTAGAACCGGTGTCACCGTTGCTACACAGCTCGAGCAATTGATTGTTGTTTTTAGTTTTATTGTCTTCAATTATCTAATTCGTTTGAGGTTGAGTCTTAAGCTGTTCAAAAGAACAGAAACTGAACTAAATGACATTGCAAAACTGGCAATCATCGGGTTGATAACAAAGTCGTTTATCGGATATAAAACTCCTGCGGCTATGGGTATTGCAATAATGTTGTAGATAAACGCCCAAAACAAGTTTTGGTTCACTGTACGGAGCGTATCCTCGGATATCTGCATGGCAGATTTCACCAAACTAAAATCTCCATGTAATAAAGCTATCTCAGAAGCGTCTATCGCAATTTCAGCACCCGTGCTCATTGAAATTCCAATCTGGGCTTGAGTAAGTGCGACAGCATCATTGATACCATCACCCACCATGGCTACTACACTACCTGACTCTTGAAGTTTTTGGGTATAATCAGCTTTGTCCGATGGTGAACATTGGGCTTTCCAAATGCTTAAGCCCAAATCATCCGCCAATTGCTGAACTACATTCGTGCGATCACCTGAAAGTAAGTGAATCTTAATATCGTGCTTCTTTAACCAATGAATCGTCTCAGCCACTCCTTGTTTTACCTCGTCGTGTAGCGTGATATAACCCAGCAACTGCTTGCCTTTTGCCCAATAAACACAACTATCATTACCCATATATCGTTGTGTATCCAGTTCCACTCCTTGCTCTATCATGAAGCGCTCTGATCCTGCGCTACACAACTGACCTTCAATAAACCCGGTTACACCTTTTCCGGCTAATGTAGATATATCGGAAACCTCTGCCGATGAGTTTTGACCATGAAGATGATTAACGATGGCTTCCGATAGCGGGTGTTTAGATGACTTCATCAAACCTGCTAAAACAGAAAGTGCTATGAGTTTATCTTCCTCAAAGACTTTGACATCCTTCACTAAAGGTTTCCCCTCCGTTAATGTCCCTGTTTTATCAACAATTAAATCTGAAACCGACGACAATGTCTCAAGCACGGTTGCATCGCGAATTAGTATACCCTGTTTACTGGCTTTGCCCACACCAACCATCAATGCAGTTGGAGTGGCCAACCCCAATGCGCACGGACAGGCGACAATTAATACGGTGACCATTGACATTAGTGCGGAGACCCAGTCATTTGGATGAGTAGCGAAACCCCAAACAAGAAATGTGAGCGCTGCAATCGCCACAACAACAGGTACAAAAATTGAGGAAATCCGATCTACGCGCTTCTGAATCAAAGGTTTGGTTCCTTGAGCACGCTTAATGTGGTCGATAATCCGAGCTAGAACGGTGTCTTTACCAACACTCGTAGCCACAATTTTCAAGAGCCCATCCGTATTGGTGGTTCCGGTTTTAACCCGAGACCCTTTTGTTTTCAGTATCAGTTGGGATTCGCCCGTAAGGAGTTGCTCATCCACCATTGCCTCTCCCCTTTTCACTTTACCATCAACCGGAAAACGGTCACCTGCACGAACGATCACCAAATCACCAACTCTGATTTCCGTTGTTGGAATGATTAACTCTTCTCCATTACGAACCACACTAGATTTGTTGGGTTGCAGCTCAATTAAACCAGCGATTGCGTTCCGCGTCTTGATTATAGCAATTTCCTCGAGGTGCTTACCCAGCAACACGAAGGTTATAATCACCGCGGCAGACTCAAACCAGATATGCGAGTGCAGCGGGTAGTTCGCGAAAAGCGATGGGTTAAGTGTAACGAAGAGGCTAAACAAAAATGCTGTTCCGGCACCAAGGGCAACGAGTGTATCCATGTTGGTCTGGCCATGTTGGATTTTTTTATACGCAGAAACGAAAAACACAGAACCCGAGTAAAAAAGCACCGGTAGTGAAAGGATCAACAAAATCCAGTTTTGGTTGGGCAGCTGTCCCATAAAAAACATGGATATTATGAATATGGGCAGGGTAAACAGAACTGCAAAAATCAGCTTTACCAAATGAGAACTTGAACGTGTACCGACCTCTTCATCAGCCTTGTCCAACACAAGCTCATAACCAATGGAAGAAGCAGCTTTAGCCAAATCATCTTCCGAGATTTCCTCGGAAAACTCAACATCAATACTGTGATTGGGATAACTGACATTGATAGATTTCACCCCATCAAGTTTACCAAGATGTTTCTCCAAACTGGTAGCGCATGCCGCGCAGGTCATGCCTCGGACGTTATAGCTTCTAGCAGTCACCATGAACAAAACTATGGCATAAGACCACAACTTAGGCTATCGAAACTATCTACCCGCGTAATCCAAGTCGAACGAGAACTCAACCAACTTCTCCTGCTCTTCTTTGTGTACGTTGGCGTAACCGGTAGAAGGAGACGAACTTGAGCGTCGGCTAATTACTTTGAGATCGAATGGTAAATCGTAGCGCAACATGTGCATCCAAGCTCCCATGTTCTTTGGCTCCTCTTGAACCCATTTCCACTCGGCATTTGGGTATTTCTTAGCAACCTCAGCAAGCTGTTCTTCTGCAAGTGGGTAGAGCTGCTCAACCCGAACTACGGCAACATCGTCACGTTTAGCTTCTTGCTGATGTTTGAGAAGATCGTAATAAACCTTACCGGTGCAAAGCAACACGCGCTTTACCTTTTTAGGATCTACGTTCGCATCATCGATAATTTCTTTGAATCCGCCTGATGTGAAATCTGCCGAAGAGCTCGCGCATAATGGATGTCTTAGCAAACTTTTCGGTGTCATCACAATCAACGGAATTCTGAAGTCACGCTTTAATTGGCGACGCAATGCATGGAACATGTTTGCAGGTGTTGTTGGGTTAATTACCTGCATGTTCATCTTAGCACATAACTGCAAGAAGCGCTCCGGACGCGCTGATGAGTGCTCCGGTCCTTGACCTTCATGTCCGTGTGGCAACAATAACACCAAACCACTGTAACGTTTCCATTTCGTCTCCCCGCTTGTGATATATTGGTCGATAATCACTTGTGCTCCATTCGCAAAATCTCCAAATTGGGCTTCCCACAACGTGAGGCCTTTTGGATTGTTCATCGAGTACCCGTATTCAAAACCAAGCACTGCAAACTCAGACAGGTGTGAGTTATAAATAGCGAAGTTTGGCTGTTTAGCTGATATGTTCTGAAGTGCGCAATATTCCGTTTCAGACTCCTCTTCTTTGATGATGGCGTGTCTGTGGCTAAATGTTCCTCGCTCACAATCCTGTCCACTCATACGAACCGGATGTCCCTCATCAAGCAATGTTGCGTAGGCCATCAACTCACCCATAGCCCAGTCGTATGAATCAGACTCAATCATTCCTGCTCTGTCTGTGAACAGCTTCTGCACCTTTTTAAACGCTTTGAAATCCTCCGGTATCTGCGTAATCTTTCCAGCAAGTGATTTGAAGGTCTTGCCATTTACAGATGTATCCGGGGAAGACACAAAATCTTGTCGCTCTGCTTTGCGCAGACCTTTCCAATTGTGTTCGTGCAAATCATCCGTTAAATCTCCACCATTTTCTCGAACGCTATCCAATTTTTCTTGGAGAAGTTTCTTGAACTCTACCTGCATCTTCTTCGCTAGGTTTGCTTCAAGATTACCCGACTTTGTCAGTTTCTCTGCGTAGATCTCTCGCGGGTTTTTATGCTTCGCAATAGCTTTATAAAGCTTAGGCTGTGTAAAGCGTGGCTCATCACCTTCGTTGTGGCCGTACTTTCTGTAACCGAGTAAATCGATGAACACGTCTGTATTGTAGCGCTGTCTCCATTCCATGGCTAACTGAATCACATAAACAATCGCTTCAGCATCGTCACTGTTTACATGGAAGACAGGACACTTGGTGGTTTTAGCAATATCGGTACAGTAGATAGATGTTCGTCCATCTATGTAGTTTGTGGTAAAACCAATTTGATTGTTGGTAACAATGTGTACGGTTCCTCCTGTTTGGTAAGCATCTAAACCAGCCATTTGGATGGTCTCATATACAACGCCTTGCCCCGCGATTGATGCATCGCCGTGGATGAGTATTGGAACCAACCGCTTTACATCTCCATCGTAATTCCGGTCAAGCTTGGACCGAGAAATTCCCTCAACAACCGGATCAACGGACTCGAGGTGAGAAGGGTTTGGTGCAAGGTTTAACTTTACCATTTTACCCAGGCTTGTTTTAACCTCTGAAGAATAACCGATGTGATATTTTACATCACCTTCAAAGATGCTTTCCTCGAAAGCGTTGCCTTCGAATTCGGCGAAAATGTCTTCGTACTTTTTATTGAGGATGTTTGCCAGTACGTTCAATCGGCCACGGTGTGCCATTCCTATAACATACTCATCTGCACCCATAGTTGCGCCAAACTCAATGGCTGCGTCTAAAGCTGGAACGAGCGTTTCTAAGCCTTCTAATGAAAAGCGTTTTTGACCAACGTATTTTGTGTGCAGGAAGTTCTCGAACACAACTGCTTGATTCAATTTTTCTAAAATCAAGCGTTTCTGCTCCATGGAGAGTTGAGCGCGGTTTTTTGTGGACTCCATTTTAGTGCGCAACCACTCTTTCTTCTCCGGATCTGGGATGTACATAAACTCGACACCAATACTCTCGCAATATGTTGCTTCAAGGTGAGCGATGATGTCTTTCAATTTAGCCGGCCCAATTCCTAACTCAACGCCTGCGTTGAATGTCTTTTCCAGGTCGCCCTTTTCAAGTCCGAAATTTTCAATGCTCAAGTCGGGAGCATATTCTCTGCGCTCACGAACCGGGTTCGTATCCGTAAAAAAGTGCCCACGGGTTCGGTAACCTTCATTGATTAGACGAAGCACATTGATCTCTTTGATCATGTCTTCTGAAAGCACATCGGCCCCCGCTCCTGTCTTGTTGTATGCTAGGTCAAAGCCTTCAAAGAATTTCTTCCATCCGAAGTCTACGGAGTCTGGGTTTTCCTGATATTTCGAGTACAAATCGTCTATTGCGTCGACATCAGCATTGCTCAGGTATGAATGTCCAATCATGAATCCAGTTGTGTTATGTTACTGTAAACAGGGCGCAAAGATAGGATTTGTGCTGAATCGTGAGCGCTATTTAAGCACACGTTATCCAATTCTTTTACCCTCATTTGATACCACTTACACAATGAAAAACAAATGGATTCGTATAGGGTTCAAACGCATAGCATAGTTGACGGGTTTCAATTATCTTTGCAGAAATTCAGGGAAGTAGTATGACATTTAAGAACGAAGAAAAAGACAAGGGAAGCAGAGTTATTCTGTTTCTAGTTATCCTAGCCTTGCTTATTGTGAACGGATGGCTAATTGTTAGCCTCTTCAACAAGCAAAACGACAATGAAACTCTTGAAGAAGAAAAGGTTGTTTTGACTGAAGACATAGCCCGTCTGAATGTTGAGTTAGACGACATAAGCTTCGAACTTGTTGCGCAAAAAGGTAAAAATCAGCAACTTGACAGCATCATTAACATCAAGGAGCAGCTAATTGCCGATCAAGTTCGCGAACTGCGTTCGGCACTTAAACGTAAGGACTTATCGGACAGTCAAGTACGACGATTGGAATCAAAAATTAAAGACCTCAACCGTATGATCATGCAATACGAATATGAGGTTGACTCATTGTCAAAACTCAACAAATACCTGGAAGATGAAGTATACGCGAAAGACCAACAGATAAAGCGCCAAAAAGTTGAGAACGAAGAAATTGCGAGTGATCTAAACAAAGCCAACATTCAACTCGACATAGCAAAGCGCCTAGAGGTTCAAACCATTATTGGTGCTGCAGTTAAAATGAAAAAGAACGGTGAGAAAGCAGTGTCCAGACTTTCTCGCGCCGACAAGATTAAAGTTGAGTTCACTTTGGATAACAATGCAGTAGCAGACAAAGAACGCAAGACATGTTATCTTCAAATAATTGGCCCGGAGAAATCTACCCTTAATAATACGGCAAAAGGATCCGGGACATTTGATTACAACGGTGAGAAGTCACTCTACACGGCTAAACAAGTGTTTGACTTCCAAAATAAGAACGAAAAATTGGCATTTTACTGGGACGTATTTCCAGGTATGACCGAGGGTGATTATGTCGCTCATGCATATGTGGAAGGAGTACGAATCGGTTCTACGAGTTTTTACCTCAAATAGTTTTGAAAACGGTTTGGATAACCGGCGCTAGCTCCGGTATAGGTGAAGCACTTGCTAAGGCATATGCAGGTCCAGACACCCTGCTTGTTCTATCATCAAGACGGCAAGACGAACTGGAACGCGTAGGAACTATTTGCAAATCCAGAGGGTCAGAAATTCACATCCAAACGATTGACTTAGGCAACGAGGGAAGCATACGACAAGCGGCTGCAGAAGTATTAGATCAGGTTGGTCGGATCGACTTACTGATCAACAATGGTGGTATCAGCCAGCGAAGTAAAGCCATCGACACACCCATAGAGTTAGACCGAAAGCTTTTTGAGATCAATTACTTTGGATCTGTACTGTTAACTAAACTCGTCTTGCCAAGCATGGTGGAAGCCCAAAATGGTCAAATAGTTGTGATTAGTAGTATATCCGGAAAATTTGGATTTCATCTAAGATCAGCTTATGCTGCTACCAAGCACGCATTGTTTGGTTTCTTCGAAACGATAGGTCTTGAACATTATTCCGACAACATACACACAACGATTGTTTGTCCAGGACGAATACAAACAAACATTTCCAAACACGCTTTAGATAAAGACGGTAAGGCATCAGGAACCATGGACAAAGGGCTTGCAGAGGGGATGGATGTAGATATCTGTGCAGCGAAAATCAAACGAGGAATCGATCGGAAGAAACGTGAAGTTTTAGTAGGTAAAAAAGAACTCTTACTCGTTTACATCCACAAGTATTTCCCAAGACTTTTCTGGAAAATCGCACCGGGAATTGACCCTCGATAAACAATCCCTTTCCACTGACAAGTTATATTCGCGCAAAATCTAAAAATGATAAGCGGAATTCAGCAAATGGGGGTAGGAATCCCCAACGTCCACGAAGCTTGGAAATGGTATCGTCAAACCTTAGGGATGGATGTCCCAATCTTTGAAGAAGCAGCAACTGCAGACCTCATGTTGCCTTACACCGGTGGTAAACCCCATGACCGTCACGCAATTCTAGCCTTGAACATGCAGGGCGGCGGCGGTTTTGAAATTTGGCAGTACACCAGCAGGACACCGCAACCCGCTGAATTTGAAATTGCTTTAGGAGATTTGGGAATTACCGTCTGTAAAATGAAGTCCTCCGATGTAGATGCAGCATACAACCAATTAAAAGCAAAAGGTTGCACGTTGAGCGACGGAGTTCAGAAAGACCCAAATGGAAAGAAACACTTCTTCCTGCAAGATCCATACGGAAACTACTTCCAAATTGTTGAGTTCTCAACGTTTTTCAAGAATACATCTGCCAACAACGGAGGCGTTTCAGGTGCAATAATCGGTGTGTCTGACATGGACAAGTCGGTTGCGTTCTACAAGAATGTATTGGGTTACGATACCGTTGTTTACGACGAGACTAATTCGTTTGATGACTTGTCAGGTTTACGCGGTAGTTCCAAATCATTTAGAAGAGTGTTGCTCCAACACAGTGAAACAAGAAAAGGTGCATTCAGTGAATTGCTTGGACCCACTGAAATAGAGCTTGTTCAGCGCACAACTGAAACACCACGCAAAATATTTGAAAATAGATACTGGGGAGACCTAGGTTTCATCCACTTGTGTTTTGATGTAACGAATATGTCAGGACTCAAACAAAAATGTGAAGCCAATGGTTCTCCGTTTACAGTTGACAGTTCCAACTCTTTTGACATGGGTGAGGCAGCCGGACACTTCAGCTACATTGAAGATCCGGATGGTGCACTTATCGAATTTGTTGAAACACATAAGATTCCGGTGCTTAAGAAAATTGGCTGGTATCTCGACTTAAGAAAACGCGGTCAGGAAAAACGACTGCCACGATGGATGGTCAACGCCCTAGGCCTGAATCGCAAGAAAGATTAAAACATGAACAAGAACGTAAAAGGATATGTACTCTCGACACTGCTTTCCGTGTCGGTCATTTCAATTGGTATAAACTGGAACCAAAACACCGAATCATATGAATATGAGGAAGAAGACGGTGTTGGTTACTTTGAGCAATTCTACCAAATGAAGCAGAACGAAAAAGGTGAAATGCCTGGCGGTCTGTGGAAGCAGTGGGAAGCTCAGACTCCTAAACTCCATGGAAAAACTGGTTTTTTCACTGAGGTAAATGAAATCGGGCCATACAATGTAGGTGGTCGCGTGATTTCAATGATTATTGATAGTGAAGATGCAAACCACTTGATCTGTGGTGGAGCTACCGGTGGGATCTGGCACAGCTATGATGCCGGAAGTTCTTGGGAACCCAACGACGACTTGGCTCCTAACCTGGCTATATCCAGCATCACTCAAAATCCGTTTAACCCAGATATCATCTACTACGCTACAGGAGGCCGACCAAAGCAATCAGGAGGAATAGAGTACAGCGGAGATGGCTTATTCAAGTCCTTAGACCGAGGCAAAACCTTTGAGTATATTGATTCGAGCGACGTTCCTGCATTTAAGAATTCGTGGGATATCGTTTGTTCTTTAACAGATAGCAACACCATATACATAGGTACAATGGGCAATGGTCTATTCCGTTCACAAGATGGGGGGATGACTTATGAGCTGATTCACAACACAACTGGGCGAGACGTATACGATGTGGATGTCACTGCTGCAGGACGTGTATACTTCTCTGTATATGCCGACGGTATTTACTGGTTTGATGAGGCAGAGACACCTGTAATTAAGAAATACAACATTCCAACCGGTACATTCCATAGATGTGTTGTTGAAGCCAGTGAGAGTCAGCCAAACACTATTTACGCTGCGTTTGCGCGTTACAACGCAGGAAGCACGGATGAGATTGAAGGAGTTTACAAGACAACAGATGGAGGAAACAACTGGACAAAGTTGAGAGATCCATCTTTGGTAAACCGAAACTTCGACCAAAACTGGTTTAACTTTATTCTAGCGGTACACCCTACGAATCCAAATTTTGTATTGGTAGCCGGAGTTTATGCATCTTACTCGACTAACGGTGGAAACTCTTGGTCTATCGTGAATGGCAATCGGTACCAAGTTCAAGGGCATGTTGATTACCACGGTCATGCTTTTGTTCCGGGAACGAATACAGTATATCTCCTTAATGATGGTGGTATTTATCGATACAGCACGACTACAATAGGCTCTTTAGTGCTTGATCGAAACAGCAAACTCAACATCACACAAGTGTATAGCGGGTCATATTTCCCAACAGGTACGGAAGTGATTATCGGAAATCAAGATAACAGAACCCAGTGGAACAGAACCGGTTCTTCTATCTTCCAAGAACAATTTGGTGGTGATGGTGCATTTACTGCAGTTAGTCCCGATGGACAAATGATGTATGCATCAAGTCAATACGGAAACATGCGACGTTGGACCGGAAGCGGGTGGACAAGAACTCCTTACTTCCAATTGACAAGTGCGGTTGGCACTAGCGATTTCTGGTTTATCAACCCGTTTGAAATGAACCCTGTTGATGGTGATCAGATTTACTTCCCAACTAAGAATTACATCGTACGAACAACCAATACCGGTAATAGTTGGACGCGTATCACAAACTCTACTGCTGGAAGTTTATACTCTGTGGCAATGACTTCGGAAGACAATCCAACGTTATACTTTGGTGGCAGTCCCGGTATTTTATACCGAATAGATAATGCGAAAACAGCGAGTGCCGGTGATGAAGTTCGACTCTTCACCAAAGCACCATTCCAAGCTCGTGGCGGTTTCATTGGCTGCATTAAGGTAGATCCTTCAGAGCAAACCACGATTTACACAGGTTACACCGATTTTGAAGACGATCGCGTAAAGATTTGGAAGATTCTGAACGCCGATACAGACGAACCTAAATGGGTAGATATCAGTGGCAACTTACCTGAGCTGCTGCCTGTGAACTGGATAGAAGTAGACCCAACCAATAGTGAGCATATTATGGTGGGTACCGACTTCGGATTATATGTTACAGCAAACGGCGGTCGTTTCTGGCACAAAGAAGAACGCATACCAAATGTGTACATTTCAATGTTGCGCCTTCGTCCATCAGATCGAAAGCTGTTTATTTTCACGCACGGTAGAGGTGTGTGGACTGCAGATTTAGATAACAACATTGTTGTTGGCACAACGGATGTACGTGACGAAACATCAGTGAGTGTTCATCCTAACCCGGCTACAGACTATATCCACGTAGCAGAAGAGTGGACAACCAAGACCATCTACAATGCAGAAGGCAAAGAAGTGTGGTTCGGTAGCGACAACGATATCTCGTTGGCTACGTTAGCACCAGGTATCTATTTCGTTCAAGCAAGAAACGAAGAAAGTGGAGCGGTAAGCGTTACAAAGTTTACTAAGCGATAGAGGTCTATTCCTCTTCGTCGTTTGCAACTTCTTCAACTTGACTCATGTACTCTTTGAGTGCAGACAGAATTGGCACTTCCATAGAGTTTGCTTCAAGTTCGTTTGCTGCAATAACTGAGAACCAGTCTAATCGATAGGTTACGTCAAAAACTGTGTACAAGTCGTAGTCTACGATTCCAAGTGGCAAGACTCTGTTATTGTCCATTTCCAAGTGACCGGCGATAAAATCGAAGCGTGACCCTACGCGCAAGTTTTCCTCGGTGTGAAGCAACATAAAGTTGGTTTGTAGCCGATCTGTATAGGATTCCAGCACGTTGTGATTACATTCAGGAACCGGATGTACAAACGCTTCTAATTTTGCATTTTCATTAAGCTGTTGAGCGAAACGAATAGCCAATGGATACATTGGGCGATCAGCTAAGATCACAAACTTATTGTTGATGCTTGAGCTGTAGTAATCATACATACGCTCTGCCGAGATCATTTGCCTCTCTTGATTCTCAATTAGTTTCTCGCGCACATCATTCAACTCTTCTCGATAATCAATTCCGAAGAAGTCACCCAAAATGAGCAATAAATAACCAAGGCCCATACCTATGGTTTGTCTCGGTTGGAAGCCGGTTTCAATTGGATAGCATGGAATAGCCTTGTCATCGGCTAGCACCTTAAGCTTACCTCCACTGCATAGGGTTACAATAGTTGCTCCTTTGGCACTCGCCTCACTAAACAGGTTTAGCGTCTCTTCGGTATTTCCGCTGTACGAATTCAGTACAACAAGCGACTTTTCATTTACATAACTCGGAATCGAGTAATCGTTAATTACTTCTATTGGTAGTTCAACTTTATCAAACAACCATGATTTAGCGACCAGTGCTCCGATTCCGGAACCACCTAAACCGCCCATAATGACGTTATTAAAATCCTTTGCACGGAATCCATGATCCGTGTAATTGTCTAATACGTGACTTATTTGCTTGTCAAACTCTTTCAGCGATCTTTCGTGGGTTATCATATGATTACGTGTAAATTCGCGACGAAGGTAAATTCATTACCTGAAACTTCAGCAATAAGCGGTCATGAATTCTGAGGAGAGAAAAAAGTACGTGCAATTCGATTTTTTGGTTGATAAAGGCCAAACGCCCATGCGTATTGACAAGTACTTAGTTGATCGCATTGAAAATGCCACACGCACGAAGGTACAGCAAGCCATTGATCAAGGCAAAGTGTGGGTGAACAACAAATACGTTCGGAGTAATTACAAGGTAAAACCAGATGATAAAATTGAGGTAATCACCTTTGACGAGCCAAAGATATACGAAGTTGTTCCGGAAGAGATGGACCTGGACATCGTGTATGAAGACGACTTCCTGCTAATCATAAATAAACCGGCCGGATTAACTGTTCATCCCGGTGTTGGCAATTATTCAGGCACATTAAGTAATGGGCTCGCTCATTATCTGGGGTCTGAAATCATCCATGACCAACGACACCCGTTCTTAGTCCATCGAATTGATAAGAACACCAGCGGCTTGCTTGTGGTAGCCAAAGATGAAGTATCAACGAGAAAATTGGCAAAGCAGTTCCGCGAACACACCGTGACTCGCAAATACAATGCTCTGGTTTGGGGGAGTTTCGAAGAAGATTCCGGCACCATTGAAGGTAACATTACGCGGAGTAATCAGAATCGTAAAATCTTCACGGTTACTCATGAGGAAGATGTTGGCAAACATGCAATTACCCACTACAAAGTACTGAAAGACTTCAATTATGTTTCGTTGGTAGAGTGCCAGCTCGAAACCGGTAGAACGCATCAGATTCGCGTTCATTTGAAGTATTTAGGCCATCCGTTGTTTTCGGACGAGGTATATGGTGGAAGTAGAATTCGAAAAGGCGTTGTATTCAGCAAGTACAAGCAATTTGTTGAGAATTGCTTTAAGATCATGCCCCGCCAAGCACTGCATGCAAAAACTTTGGGATTCGATCATCCAGACACAGGAGAGCGTTTGCACTTCGACAGTGAGTTACCCGCTGATTTTCAAGAAGTGCTCGACCGATGGGAACAAGTGAGCGATGCATACGACTTTGAAGTTTGAGGGAGCTGAGGACCAGTTGGAGTGCCTGTGTGAGTGTGAGTGTGGGTGTGATGTGGTTTGTCCAGACATTCGACGCCAGTAGAATCGTCTGTGATTTGTGTTTGTGTTAGAGTTTGTGTTTGTGTTTGTGTCAAAATAAATCTCTAAAAAGAAAAAAGGAAGTAAATCCCTTACCTCCTTTTTTATGTGCTGCATTGCGCAAGTATCTTATCTTTAATATCTTAAGGATGATGGTTACAATCTAATCAAAGTAGTAGTAGTCGTAGTCGTAATATCCATTTGAGAATAGAGTCTACACGCAATGGCAGCGACTGCAACCTCATCGATAATTTCATGCATCACTGCATAATAATTAACTATTCAAATATAGACACATTTGTCTAAATGTGGGATTTTTTAATTAAATAAAATATTATTTAGAATCATTCTTATTAATTAGACCAATTTCTATCAGTCGATTATGGAGGTATTCCCCGGCAGACATGTCGTCGTACTTTTTAGGATGGTTAGCATCTATGCACGACTCAAGGCAGTCCAACCTCACTTCACTCTTTGGATGTAAAAAGAACGGAATTGAATACCTGGCCTCGCTCCACTTCTCTCGCGGTGGATTAACAACACGGTGGGTAGTGGACTTGAACTTATCGTTTGTTAATCGCTGCAGCATATCACCAACGTTCACCACCAGGTGCTCGGGCAATGAAGTAATGGAAATCCAATTCCCATCCTTGCGTAAAACTTGTAAACCATCTGCGCTTGCTCCCATCAGCAGTGTAATCAAGTTGATATCTTCATGCTGACCTGCGCGCACCGCACCCGTTGGAGGTTCAGAAGTGATTGGTGGGTAATGAATAGGGCGAAGAATCGAGTTACCATACTCTATCTTATCGTCAAAGTAATACTCATCCAAATCAAGGTATAATGCCATTGCTCTTAACATGTACTTTCCAGTTTCTTCAAGGGCCTTATACGCTTGTTCTCCAACAACATTAAACGCGGGTACCTCATCCACAGTTAAGTTGTCCGGGTAGCCAAATTTCGGCTTCTGTTCATCGGGTACATATTGACCAAAATGCCAGAACTCCTTCAAATCACCTACAGAGGATCCTTTTGCATGTTCTTTGCCCCAGCCTGTGTAGCCACGCTGACCAGCTAAAGCAGGGTCAGAATACTTATTTTTCACCTCGAGTGGCAAATCGAAAAACTCTTTGGTTTGTTCATATAATTTCTGAACGAGCTCGTCGTCCAACAGGTGATTCTTAATGGCCGCGAACCCAATGTCCTCGTAAGCTTCTCCGAGCTGTTTTACGAACTCCGACTTCGCAGTTGCATCGCCGTGAATAAAATGATTTAAATCGAGTGATGGTATCATAATTTCCTATTAATATTCTGAATTACAGAGGGTTAAGTAAACTACGTTGCTAAATTAGTCGGTTTACGCGATATTTGAAGGGAACTACCTACGAAAATTACTACGACTTGGTCTATGCGAGACCTATTTTGTTATCACCATGCGCACAAAACTCCTATTTGTTTTATTGGTTTTGATGTCTTTTCTGTATATGCATTTGCATGCACAAGAAGGGTCGTCTTCCAGTCCATCTGATTATTTACACAGCGGACAGTTCGTTGAAGCCGAAAATGCGCTCAACGGAGTGATTGGCAATACTTTAGCTTGCGATGTTTCACGGCATAATGCTGAATTACTAAAGGAACTAGTTTCCATTCACACCCAACCTCAATATGCTCGGGTTAAAAACCTTCTAGATGATATAAGTCGATGTCCTAAGACCGGTGATAAGCGACAAATCAATCAAACCAGAATAGCCAGTGGTGATCTATTGTTTATGTACGGTCGCCCGCTAAATGCTGTAAAATTCTACTCACTTGCTGAAGCCAATTTGCCGGACACTGGGACTCAGGCCATACACTACTTCCTGTCTGTAGCCAAGAACCTTTTGTTTACGAACGAGACCGGAATGGCCAAGCAGTTCTTGAACAAAGCCGGAAATCAGATAGCCAAGTTAGGAGACACCAAAAACGAAGCGAGACACGCATACTTAACCGCGTGGTATTTATTTAATCGTGGAAAGCTTCAAGACGCTCAATTGGTTCTGGTGCAAGCCATCACAATACACAAAGAGTTCAACATGATCTTGGACCTGGGTTATGACTATTGGCTGCTGTCCAAGCTAAACTTAAGACTAAAGAATTTCGCGCTAGCTGCAGATTATGCAAACAAGGCGAAAGCTCAAACATCGTCGGTACACCTCGAGTTTATCGCGGACATGGAAAATGCTCGCATCCTATACGAACAAGGGCGATTACAGGAATCAAAAGCCATGCTGCCCGACTTAAAACAGCGTGCAATACAATGGGGAAATCCACTCGCGCAGCATGAAGTGATGGCTATAGAGCTGAATATTTCTAAGGCACGAGGCAACTTGCAAAATGCACTAACAATTGAGAAGCAGCGCGCAAAGCTTGGTGATACCATTGGATTGGGGACAATCTACCAAACCTATACCCAACTGAAACAAACGCGCGATGAAAACTTACGTGAAGTGAAAGACGATTTATCTGAAGCAAACGAAGCTTTGATAGAGAATGAAGACAAATTTACCAGAGCACTTCAATACGGATCTGCCATAGCCATCCTTTTACTGATTACGGTAATTGGATTGATGTGGGCTCAGCTTCAAATCAAACGCGCAGCCAACAACAAGCTTGTTGAACGAAACTCAATCATTAAGGATCAGAACGATGAATTGAGAAAGATTAACGCCATATTGGACGACGCGAAGCGTCAAGCTGAGGCTGGTCTGAGAGCGAAATCAAACTTCTTGGCGGTAACGAGTCATGAGATTAGGACACCGATGAACGGTATCATGGGAATGGCGGCATTACTTCTGGACTCGAAGCTAGACTCTGAACAACAAAAGTATATTGAAACCATTGAGACCAGTAGTCAGAACTTACTGGTAATTCTAAACGACATCCTCGACTTCTCGAAAATTGAAGCCGGCAAGATGAGTTTGGAGATGAAGATGATTGACCTACAACAATTGGTTGATGAGGTAATCACCATGTTCTCCAAGCAGGCCAAAGAAAAAAATATCAAGATTGTATCCGCCATTGCCACCGATAAGATTAAATACTTCAAGGGTGACATCTTACGTATCCGTCAGGTTCTGATTAACATAGTAAGTAACGCGGTTAAATTTACCCAAGACGGCACCATCAAAATCATGGTTGATTTGGAACAACTCATGCCTTCACCGGGGTTGAAAGAGCAAAATGCTAAAATCAAATTTGCCGTAGAAGACGATGGAATCGGTATATCGGCTGAAAAGCAACAAACAATCTTTGATGCATTCGAGCAAGAAGACAATTCTACCTCTAGGAAATATGGTGGAATCGGGCTTGGCTTATCTATCAGTAAGAAGCTTGTTGAGCTGATGGGCGGTCATATTGATCTAACTTCTGAGAAAGGTGTGGGAACCACATTCTTCTTCACGCTCGATGTTAAGATACCAACTTCACATAACGATTTAAGCGAAAAGCCGGTTAATGCGGCGAAACGTGAAAATCCGTTGAACGTTGAAGGTAAAATAAGCGATACTTATCCGCTTAAGATTCTTGTGGCCGAGGACAACATGTTTAACAAGATGTTTATTGAAAAGCTGTTGAGCAAGTTCGGTTATGACGATTTCCTACACGCCGAGAACGGAATTGAAGTTCTTGAATTCATGGAGTACGAACCGGTAGATTTAATTCTAATGGACATCCAAATGCCGGAGAAAGATGGTCTATCAACCACGAAAGACATCATTGAGAAATATGGGAACAAGCGACCTCCTATTATTGCGCTTACCGCAGATGCCAACGAATCGAGCAAGGATTTCTATATGAACACCGGCATGGATGATTTCTTGAGTAAACCATTCAAATCTGAGGATTTACAAGTTCTACTCAAAAGTTACGGAGCTAAGATTAAGGCCGAGCGCGACGCTTAGAATCCAAGAATCTTGTTTATGGCTTTTGCTTTCAGCTTACACTCATGGAATTCAGCTTCCGGGTCTGAGTCAAATGTAATTGCGCCTCCAACAGTGTAGGAGGATTTATTGGTTTCGGTATCAATCAATAAGCTTCGAATAACAACATTCAAATCGAAATTGCCATTAGGTTCTATGTAACCTATACTCCCACTGTACCAGCCTCGCGATGTAGTTTCAATCTCATCGATGAATTCCATGACAATGCGTTTTGGTGCACCGGTCATACTTCCCATAGGGAAGGTTGCTCGCAAGATATCGGTGAATGTAGTTCCGGCTTCCTGTTTACCGGATATAGTACTAATCATTTGATTTACTTGCCTGAACTCATAGATGCCAAAAAGCTCTTCCACCTGAACCGATCCTGGAGTGCACACCCGGCTTAAATCGTTTCGCACCAGATCAACAATCATCACGTGCTCTGCGCGCTCTTTTATTGAGTTGGCGAGATGTAGTTTGCTTTGATTATTGGCCACCACATCCTCTAGTCGCTCACTTGTGCCTTTGATGGGTTGGGAATATAAAACGTCGTTAGACCGTCTTAAAAATCGCTCCGGACTGGCACACAGCACATTTCGGTTGTTCGACTTAACAAATGCCGCAAATGGTGTTGGAGATACCGTGTTCAATTCCTGAAACAAGGCAAGTGGATCGGGAATATCGGGATGCATCAATTCGTGCTCCACACAAAGATTCATTTCATACATGTTGCCCTCTCGAATCTGTTGTTTGATATAGGCAACAGACTCATGGTATTCGTCACGACTTACAGCGGATGAGATTTCTTCAACCTTAACTTGGACTTTGACCTTGGCGTCATAACTATCCGACTCATGCTCGATAGATGAGCGGATTTCATCTCTATTCATTCCCTCGACAAAGAGGTTATCGTCGTAGTCCACGCCAATTACCACCTCCGGTTCATGAATCTCTAACAGTGGCCAATTGTGTGTATCCGGGTTCGTTGTTTTCAATCCGTGTAACGGATTTTTCAAATCGTACGAGACGGTTGTAAATTTCCATACAGTTCTGGCGCAAAAATCATCTATTACTTGCCAATCGGATGGATTTGCCTCGTTCAGAACAATACTGCTCTTTGAACCCAAACCCACCAGAATTTTGTATTTGCCAATATGTGATTTGCCAACATGCTCACTGCTGTCTAACCACAATACCACATCGAATTGATCGGCGTGTTTGAGTACATAGTTCCGTACCTTGTTAGACAGACTCATTTAATGTTGAAATGGTTCGCAATGATAGCTGCCTTTGCGTTTCCAACCACATTAATTAGCTCGTCCTTAGAGGCGTTTTTAACTTTCTTAACCGATTTAAAATGATTGAGCAAGGTTTTAATGGTTGTTGGGCCAATTCCATTAATGGCATCCAGTTCCGAGCGCACAAATGCTTTTGATCTGCGATTTCTATGATGGGTTATTCCAAATCGGTGCGCCTCGTCTCTCATGTGTTGGATTACCTTGAGCGTTTCAGAGGTCTTATCGATATACATGGGTAGTGAGTCGCCCGGATAGTAGATTTCTTCCAATCGCTTTGCGATACCAACGACCGATGTCTGGCCGTAAACGCCTATTTCCTTGAGTGTTTCCACTACCGAACTGAGCTGTCCTTTACCGCCATCGATAACGATAAGTTGGGGAATTGGTTTGTTCTCACGCTGAAGTCTGGTGTAACGGCGGCGTACAGCTTCTTGCATGCTTGCAAAATCGTCCGGTCCTTCCACCGTCTTAATATTGAAATGCCTGTAGTCCTTCTTGGATGGCTTCCCATCTTTAAAAACCACACAGGCTGAGACTGGATTCGTTCCTTGTAAGTTGGAGTTGTCAAAACACTCAATATGTCTGGGTTGCTCGGTAAGACGTAGATCCGACTTCATTACTTCCATGAGTCGATCCACCCGCGATCCCGGATTCAGTTTTTCGTACTGATCCAGTTTTTGTTTTTTGTAGAAGAGTGCATTTCGAATAGACAGTTCCAGGAGTTTCTTTTTATCACCCCGTTGGGGAACTGTAGCTGTAAGGCCTTCTTTCAATTCAATTTCTATTGGAAGAATTAATTCCTTCGATTCACTATCAAATAGCGCACGCAGTTGTGGTATGGCTACGGCCAAAACGTCTTCTAAAGACTCTTCCAACTTGAGTTTGTATTCTACCGACTTCGTGCGCACAACCATGCCGTTCATCACCATGAGGTAGTTCACAAAGGCACGTTTATCGTCTATGAGGCAAGAGAAGACATCTACGTTTGAAATCTTGTGATTTACTACGGTAGATTTTGAGCGGAACTTCTCCAGCATTTCCAACTTGACCTTGAATTTTTGTGCTTCCTCAAAATTGAGTTCTTCCGCGGCAGTCTCCATTCCGCCTTTTAGATGGTTCTTCACTTCCGCGATGTTTCCTTTTAAGATTCTTCGGATATTGGCGATGGAATCCATGTATTCTTCTTCACTCTCATATCCAACGCAAGGCGCTTTACAGTTTCCAAGTTGGTATTCAAGACAAGGTTTAAACTTACCAGCTTTGATGTTGGCTTCAGACAGGTTGTAGTTGCAGTTTCGTAAAGGGTAGATTGATTTTATAAGATCTAGAACGATGTGCATGGCACGAACCGATGTATATGGACCGTAGTATTCCGAGCCGTCATACGTTGGATTTCGCATGGCAAAGACTCGAGGAAAGCGTTCTTTGGCTATTTTGATTAGCGGAAACGACTTATCGTCTTTTAGCAGGATGTTATATCTGGGCTGATGCTCTTTGATGAGGTTGTTTTCCAGCAGTAGCGCTTCCGCCTCATTTTCGACAATGGTATACTCTACGCGTTTGATTTTAGAGACGAGCACCTTGGTCTTGTTGTTATCGTGGTTTTTGGTGAAATATGAAGTAACCCGCTTCTTCAGATTCTTGGCTTTGCCTACATAAATGATTTTATCTCGGTTGTCGAAATACTTATAGATACCCGGGTTGGATGGCAGGTCTTTTATGTAGGATTTAATTTCCATATACCACTGATAACAAAGGTAGTGCAGGAAGGGTTGTGTACAAATTGGGGCATAAAAAAAGCCCCTGCACATGTGCAGGGGCTTCAATAAAACGGCGACGTCCTACTTTCCCAGGTTTTACCCAAGTATCATCGGCTCTGAGGGGCTTAACTTCTCTGTTCGAAATGGGAAGAGGTGTACACCCTCGATATAGTCACCCTAAAGTCTTCACCGTCTTAGACGGTCTATATCGTAAAGTTCGTAGTGATTACATCTACGAATAGATGTAAAAATTGACATGGATTGAAAGTAAATAAATTATAAAAAAATTATAAGTCTACGGGTAATTAGTACTGCTCGGCTTTGACATTACTGCCTTTACACCTACAGCCTATCAACGTCATCGTCTTTAACGACCCTTAAAAGAAGATTCATCTCGAGGTCAGTTTCGTGCTTAGATGCTTTCAGCACTTACCTGCTCCATACATAGCTACTCTGCGATGCTCCTGGCGAAACAACAGATACACCAGAGGTATGTCCAACACGGTCCTCTCGTACTAATGTCAGATCCTCTCAATCTTCTAACGCCCACAACAGATAGGGACCGAACTGTCTCACGACGTTCTGAACCCAGCTCGCGTGCCACTTTAATGGGCGAACAGCCCAACCCTTGGGACCTTCTCCAGCCCCAGGATGTGACGAGCCGACATCGAGGTGCCAAACCTCCCCGTCGATGTGAGCTCT
>Ga0181574_10000112_pt1 | contig 70517 bp, 54 predicted proteins | sample 101ome_24_FD_145600 | JGI IMG/M metagenome (GOLD analysis project Ga0181574, IMG submission 145600) | Coastal salt marsh microbial communities from the Groves Creek Marsh, Skidaway Island, Georgia - 101410AT metaG (spades assembly) | ecosystem: Environmental > Aquatic > Marine > Intertidal zone... | reverse complement strand
TGACAGTCTCGTTTGATGCAGACTCCGCATATTCATTTGTGCAGGCCCAAGTTGATTTTGGACCTAGAGTTCCCGGAACTCAAGCTCATGCAAATTGCGTGGCATGGATGGAATCAAAACTTGCTGAGTACTGCGATACCGCTTTCGTTATGACCGGAACACACACCGACTACAGTCAGCGTGTTTTCCATATAAGTAACGTTATGGGTGTATTTAATCCGGATGCGACAAAAAGATTCCTATTTGGAGCACACTATGATACACGTCCACAATCTGACGAAGATCCGGAGATAACAGACAAGCCAGCCGACGGAGCAAACGATGGTGCCAGTGGTGTAGGCGTTTTAATTGAGGTGGCAAGACAGCTTGCCGAACTTAACCCAACCATTGGAATCGACATTGTATTTTTTGATTATGAAGATGCGGGTGAAACCGGTGGACGTATGGACACTTGGTGTATTGGGTCTCAACACTGGGCGGACATCAAAGCCAACGAAGGATACATTGCTGATGGTGGTATTTTATTGGATATGGTTGGGGCGAAGGATGCCACATTCGCCTTGGAAGCTTACTCAATTAGCCACAACCAGAATCTCATGTTGAATGTCTGGGCAACGGGACAAAAACTGGGTTATGGCAAATACTTTTTGAATATACCTGGAGGTGTAATTACAGATGATCACTTGTTTGTTCAGAAACGCACAGGTGTTCCTATGATAGACATTATTCATTACGACTTATCTACGTCAAACAACTTCCCGGATCACTGGCACAAACAATCCGACAACATGGATGCGATTGACAAAAACACGTTACAAGCAGTGGGGCATACCGTTCTCCACGTGCTAATGAACTCGTACAACTAAAACAGAAACATGAATACAACTTTACTTTCCATCTTTACCTTGGAAAACCTAGGTGACTTAATCATGCTAATTGTCTTGCAAGCCGTATTGGGTTTTGACAACTTGCTGTATATATCCCTTGAGTCAAAGAAAGCACCGGCCGACAAACAAAGTTTTGTTCGGAAAATGGGAATTGGATTGGCCGTTGTATTCCGTATTGGTTTGCTTCTGCTTCTTGTGAGAATCGTAAAATTGGTTGAGCGTCCAATTATCAATTTCGAATTTCCGGGTATTGCAGAAGGCCATTTTGATTTACATAGTATCATCGTTCTGATAGGAGGTGTTTTTATAGTCTGGACGGCTCTGAAAGAGATTTGGCACATGATGCAAACCGATGAGTTTGATGATCACGACAAAGACAAAGGAAAGAAGTCTGCAGGACAGGTAATCTTCTGGATTGTGCTCATGAACCTCGTTTTTTCTTTTGACTCAATCCTAAGTGCCATGGCGTTGAGTGAAGTTGTAGCCGTAATGGCCACAGCCATTGTGATTGGTGGAATTCTGATGATTTGGTTGGCGGACAAAGTATCTGCATTCCTTGAGAAGAATCGTATGTACGAAGTATTGGGGTTGTTTATACTTTTTGTGGTGGGAATCATGTTACTCACCGAGGGTGGTGAAAAAGCACACTTGGTGTTCTTCGACAATGAGATTACGCATATGAACAAGACTACCTTCTACTTTGTCATCACGATTATGGTACTTGTTGATATCGTCCAAACTCGCTATCAAAAGAAACTGCTTCTAGAGCGAGAGGCTAAGAAGCAAGAGCTTAAAGAATCCTAAATCATGCGGCAAGAAACCGCACTAGCCATATTAAAAACGGGTCAGAATGTCTTCCTAACCGGGTCGGCCGGAACAGGAAAAACGTACGTTCTAAACCAGTACATAAAATACCTAAAAGATAGAGGTATTGGTGTTGCCGTAACTGCATCAACCGGAATTGCCGCGACCCACATGAACGGACAGACCATACATTCATGGTGTGGCATGGGGGTAAAAAACAGTATACATCAAGTTAATCTACCCAAGCTCGCGGAAACCAAATACATCAAGAAAAACATCGAAAAGGCGAGTGTCCTGATTATCGATGAGATTTCGATGCTTCATAAAAATCAACTTGAAATGGTTGATGAAATCCTGATGTATGTTAGAGGAACCGTAGAACCATTTGGTGGATTACAGGTGGTACTATCCGGTGATTTCTTTCAACTCCCTCCGGTAACCAAGAATGAAGAAACCAACCGAGAAAAATTTGCCTTCATGGCCAAGTCATGGGTGCAAGCTCAATTTCAGGTGTGTTACCTCACCGAGCAGTACAGACAAACCGAGAATGAGCTCACCAATCTCTTAAACGAAATACGAGCCGGCGAGGTTTCCGAAAGTAGCATCTCTCTTTTAGATGAAGCTGTATACAACCGATTTAAACAAGATCCCACCAAGCTGTATACACACAACTTCGATGTTGACAGACTTAACCAGCGCGAGCTTGAAAGTTTAGCGGGTGAGGAAGAAGTTTTTGTTGCTCGCTCAAAAGGTAACGACGGGTTAATCGAAATGCTGAAGAAGTCTGTGCTTGCCCCGGAAAACTTGTGTTTAAAAGAAAATGCTAAAGTCATGTTTGTTCGCAACAAACACGACCAAGGATACATGAACGGTACTATGGGGATCGTTACGGGTTTTTCAGATGAAACGGGTACTCCTGTGGTTCAACTGAACGATGGTAAAGAAATAATAACCGAAGAGGAGGTGTGGTCGGTAGAAGACGAATCCGGAAAAACGTTAGCATCATACATTCAAATTCCTTTAAGGCTTGCATGGGCCATCACGGTGCACAAGAGCCAAGGAATGACCCTAGACGAAGCTGAAATCGACTTAAACAAAACCTTTGAAGCCGGTCAAGGTTATGTAGCTCTTTCCCGTCTGAAGTCATTCAATGGTCTCCGGTTATTGGGTTACAACGAGGTTGCGCTCGAAGTGGATGGCTTAGCCATGAAAGCAGACAAGCGCTTCCAAGAATTAAGCGATGAGGCAGAATCACGAATAGATCAAACGGATGTTGCTAGACGGCATTTACAGTTCTTGAAACGTGTGGGTGGACTGAGTGACCCGAAAGAGATTGAGCGCTATGCACGAGGTCAAGAAGCAAAAACCCAAAAGCTCTCAACACAAGAACAAACCCGCAGGTATTTTGAAGACGGTCTTTCACTCAAACAGATTGCGAAAGAACGTGGACTAACCACTGGAACCATTATCAGTCATCTCGTTAGTTTAAAAACCGATGGCGTTGAATTGGACTACGATCGCCTCAAACCGAGCTTGAAGGGTGCTGATGAGTTGACTGAAGCTGTTGAGGCCCTCAAGAAACGCGGTAAGGAAGAAGACTTCCTAGAAAATGGATTAGTGAAATCGAAAGTACTGTACGACTACCTAAACGGTAAGTACTCCTACGAAAAGATTAACCTGTTCAAATTGTTTCAGTAAGTCGTCCCACTTTGGGAATATTTTCCACATTTAAAACAATTTTACGATTGAACAAAACCACAAAGTGCTGATTTTGTGTGCTTTACATTCTTAGCAAAAGACTTGGTATAGGTAACATGCTGCACCTCGGTGCACATTATACATAGTTCCCTATGCCAAAAGAAATATACCAATCATGCATTAGGAGACTTTTGAAGATAAAAATATACAAATCGTGTGCAAACAAAAACCCAGCCTTTGCAAGACTGGGTTCTAAGTTTTTGATTTTCAATGTGGGCGATGCTGGATTCGAACCAGCGACCCCCTGCTTGTAAGGCAGGTGCTCTAAACCAACTGAGCTAATCGCCCTTTTGATTGGGGGTGCAAATATAACATTCGGATAATCTATTTTGAATAAAAAAATTTAAAAAAATTCATGCCACAAATTGTAGACACACCACACAGCCGTGTTCATTCGTTTTAATGCAGACCAACACCAGTTTTTACACCTTTGTCTGTTACAACTACCACACACCATTGTGTCCAAATTTTACAAAGTCATACACAAAGCCCTTTGGTGGCTGCTTTACATCACTCCCGTGGTGCTGGCTTCGTACTATTTTGGAGGTAAACTCGTCCGTAAAATCCTCATAGACCAGCTAAACGACCAGCTGAACACCAAGGTTGTTGTGCACGCCATTAACCTCAATGGATTGCGCACTTTCCCAAACCTCAGCCTTGAGCTAACCAACGTTAGAATCGAAGAGTCTACTCCCCACTTTGAACAACACATGACCCGCGTGCGCAAAGTTGTTGTCGCGTTCAACCCCCTAAAATTAATATCCGGGCAAAATGAAATCGACAAAATCCAGTTTCACTCGGGAGTAATCCGACTATTCGTAGACAAAGACGGTACGTCCAACTTCGAACTGTTCAAACCATCGGAAGATGAAAGTGACGAGGCTCTGCAAATCGACCTGAAGGATGTTGAACTTAAAAATGTTCAGTGCGTGTATGTTGACCACCAGAGTAACAACAGCTTCAACTTCACATCCGACCTACTCGACTTCTCGGGAAAATTTAACGACCAGCACTTCCTGCTCAAAGCCAAAGGCGATGCTCTGTTTGATCACCTGAATCTGGACGGTACGGACTACATTATGGGCAAACGCTGCCAAATGAATGTGGTGGTAGACATCAACCAAGACATTCAATCCTACCACATCGAAAAGGGACAAATTGGCCTGGACAATTTATTGATGGATGTGGAAGGCGACATCCTTATGGTAAACAACTACCCGGATGTAGAACTCAATCTATCCGGGGATCACATCGACATACAATCCATTCTCTCCATCCTACCGAACGATATTCGATATCAACTGCGCGATTTTACTTCTCGCGGTGATATAGCTGTTAACGGAACGGTGGTAGGTCTGCTCAATGGTGATAGTATACCGGACATGAATATCGATTTTAGCTTCGACAATGCTTCGGTTTCATCCAAACGAAATCAGCTTGATATTGAAAAAATCAACTTAACAGGTAACCTGCATTCTGTAGGCGAGGCACTCGCTCTAACCACAGAGATCAAGGAGGTTATTTTGAGTAAATCCGCGCTATCCGGCAACATTAGTATTGAAGACATACTCCACCCAAATATCGACTTCCAACTCAAAGGGCTTGCCAATCTCACTGATTTACGCGGACTTATAGATGCCGAAGAAACCTCTGGCAAGGTGGGCTTTAACCTAACCGGACTGATTCCCGTGGTAAAAGACACCATCAACTTTACCGCACTGAAAATAAACGGTGATGTGGAAGCGAAAGATCTAAATATTCCCGGGAAGCCTGAAGAGGAAATCAGGAAACTCTATGCCAGTGCACACATCAACAACGACGAACTCACCAAGGTGAAGGTGAAGGGCGGCATCTGGAATAACGATGTCGATTATACCGGTACCATAGACCACTGGCTGTCGTATGCAACCAATCAAAAACGACTAAAAGTATTGGGTGATGTAAAAAGTATATCCATGAACCTAAATTTCCTGAACGGCGACACTACTACCTCAGCAACAGTAGAGACAAAAACGGATCTCGACATGAATGTAGACGTGTCAGTCTCTGTTGAAGCAGAACAGTTTGTATGGAACAACTTCGACACCCGTAGGATGAGCGGAAACTTTGAATGGAAGCACAACGACTTGTATTTCACCAACATGGCATTCGATGCTTGGGGTGGCAACAATCAACTGGATGCCGACTTGATACAAAGCGACTCCAACTTCAAATTGTCGCTTAGTGGTTTCTTTGAGAACGTTAAAATTGAGCGGTTGCTTAAGGAGTTCAATAACTTCGACCAAACAGAATTCACTCCTGAAATATTGATGGGTGAGATTACTACCACCCTGAACTATTCAATGTACTTCGACCGGTTCTTTAACGTGTTGGAAGACAGCATCTTCTCTTTGGCTCAGATTCAAATTAAAAATGGCCGATTGCGCAACTATAAGCCCATGGAATCCTTATCCTCGTTTGTGGAGTTAGACGATTTGAAAGACATCAAGCTTAAGGAGATGTCCAATACGGTTGAGATACGAGATCGAACCATTTACATTCCGACCACAGAAGTGCAAAGCAATGCCATGAATCTGACCATCGGCGGAACGCACAACTTCGACAACTTCATGGACTATCGGTTAAAAATCCGCATTACCGAACTACTCGCATCAAAATCGGGATGGGTTAAAAAGAAAAAGGAATGTCAGCTGGAAGAGAACAAAGAAGGCGGGCTCAGCGCTTATGTGATTATGGTTGGTACTCCAGACGATTTGAAAATCAAGTACGATCGCAAGACGGTTCAGGAGAACATCAAAAAAGAAATCAAGAAAGAAACCAAGAATTTCTTCCAAGACCTCAAGAAGGAAATCAAACGCGAAAAGAGCAACACCAAAGATCGCCGTAAAGTAGAATGGGATGAGTGAGGAAGAGAAACACGAACAAAAACCCAAAGGCTTTGCGAAGGCTTATCGACGCGCCGAAAAACTAATTGGCAGTCAGCAACGACTACTTTCCTTGCTTCAAAAAGCAATCAAAAAAATTGATCTAAAATCCGGCTCGCTCAAAACGGCTAAAGACGAGCTGTTAACCCTTGTTCGCCTCGTAAAAGCTTATGTGAGTGGTAACTATCGGGACGTTGCGGTCAAAACAATCTTGTCGGCCATCGGCCGCAATCGTATACTTCGTAAATCCGCTGGATGTACTCCCAGACTTTCTAGTTGGGCTCGGATTTACGGACGACCTAACTGTCCTAGGTTACGTGCTAAAACGTTTCCAAGGAGAATTGGATAAGTTTGGAGAATGGGAAAAATCCCACGCCGATGGAGATAAAACCTAGTTGTTAGCCATTTTTACATCGGAGACCAACCTCAAAACATACCTGAAACCCAAAGTAGAGTGCTTGCTGCCAGGGTCAACAAACCTTTTAGCTGCTTGCGTTCCAACGTTTACACCATCACGTGTTGCATGTTGTTCAAAATACCAGTTACCTCCTTTCACCAACACGCCATTTGAGGAGTTTTGCGCGTTGTAAAACTTCTCAATTTGCGCCAATAATTCCGCTTCTTCGCTTGAATTTGCTTTCAAATACTGTTGTCTGAGCTCATAGATTTGGCGCCAGTTATCGGCGTAGTTCTCTGAACACCACTCACTTAAATTGGTGTTCATAAATCGAACTCCTTCGATGTAGTCACTATGTATTATGTTGCCTTTATTTCGCTTATGATGTTTCATGCTTGTACTCGTAGTATATAAATAGCCATCGTCCATAAAGTTCCCACGAGTAATATTCAAGTAACCACTCAACAGTGATTGGTTGATCAGGTTAACTGTTGTGTCATACGTTAGCGGTAAATTCGTTATGTAATTATGGTCGTAGTGACGCTGCCTTAACACCAATAATCCCTGCCCAATGAATCCCATTTGGGTGTGGTATCTGTCACCGGAGGCGAATGACCATTCAAACTGATTTGGCAAATCGACAAACCAGGTCATACCTTCTACTTTGTTTTCTGTATTCAAGTTCTGTTGGAACCAAGCACAATAGGCTTTCGCATTATAATAACTTATTCCCACAACCGGATAGTCGTTGTACTTTGGATGACTGAAATAATGCCGAGTCATAGGATCATTGAATGAGTACTGAAAGTCTTTCACCCAACAATTAGTATCTGGAACAAGTTGATTGTAAAGCTGAGGGAAATCTGCCAAAAACCGTTTATACTCTGCGTTAGTCACTTCGGTGGTTTTTATATAAAATGGCGATAAAACTTCTTTTGCTGAGACACGCGTGATTACTGGTATATCAATAGTCACCTTGCTGTTCTTGGATTTTAAAACACTATCTAAAGACTTTGTTACTTCTAGCGTTTTTGCATAGTCGATATAATACTTCATGGCAGGATGAAACTCAAAATGCATTGTGTCAGGAAGTGTTTTGAGTTTACCATTAATCTTCACCGGATTAACCCATACCGTACCCTCTGGAGCTTTTGTGATTTGATGCTTTACAACCTCGGCTGTAGGAATAAAGAACTCGTGTTGCGCATGCGATTGACTGCTCCAAATAGTCAACCCAAGAAGCAATATCAGATTAGTATTCATGTCTGTACAACGAGATTATGACACATAATTGTATATAGAAAGAATACGGGTGAATTATTGCAGTTGCCAGGAGAGTCCTCACATATCGAATGAAACAATATGGTTAATTTGAGTCTAAAGGAAGGACAAGATGTTTCCTTCACCATTTCCGATTACAATTCCTCGTCAAATTTGACAGGGAGGCTGTCAATTGATGTGCTGACTTTTCTCGAAAGCGCTGGTGGATGGATTTCCAGAGGTATGGAATTCAATCATTCGGTCACTCAGTCATTCAGTCATTCAGTCATTGAATTATTCACCCATTAAAAAAGGCCCTCCTTTCGAAGAGCCTTCAGTATCATTGAAAATTGAGTTTCTTATTTAGCCGCCGCGTATCGCTTAGCAACTTCGTCCCAATTGATCACATTAAAGAATGCAGAAATGTAATCAGGGCGACGGTTTTGGTAGTTCAAATAGTAAGCGTGCTCCCAAACGTCCAATCCTAAGATTGGTGTTCCTTGGCAACCAGCTCCCATTACAGGGTTGTCTTGGTTTGGCGTGCTACAAACGCAAAGTTTGCCTTCGCAAACACACAACCAAGCCCAGCCTGATCCGAATTGTGTAGCAGCTGCTTTGCTGAATGCATCTTTAAACGCATCAAACCCACCTAGGTCGTTGTTTATTGCGTCAGCCAATTCACCTGAAGGTGCTCCACCGCCGTTTGGCGACATAACGCTCCAGAACAAGCTGTGGTTATAGTGTCCTCCGCCGTTGTTGCGAACTGCTCCATTGTCTGAGTGATTTTTAAGCAAGTCCTCCAATGACTTTCCGGCCATGTCGGTACCTTCGATAGCAGCGTTCAATTTTGCAACGTATCCAGCATGGTGTTTCCCGTGATGAATTCCCATTGTCTTTGTATCGATGTGTGGTTCTAACGCATCAGTGGCATATGGTAATGCCGGTAATTCAAATGACATAATTTTTCTGTTTTAGTGTGAGACAAATTTATTTAAATCGTTTAGTTATGATACCTGTTATACTTTAAAATTGTTTTATCAAGTTTCGCAATCGAACTATGAATATAACTGATGCTATTCGATCTCGCAGATCTATCTACGCAGCTCAATACTCCGGTGAGCAGATAAACGATGAGGTGATCCACACACTTCTGGAAAACGCAAATTGGGCACCCAACCACTATCATACAGAACCATGGAGATTCATGGTTTTCAAAGACGATGGCCTGAAAAAGCTTATGTCTGAGCTTGCCGAACTCTACAAACTGTACAATGGAGATACGTTTAGCGATGCCAAATATGCTCGATACGCAGATCGAGCGGAGCAGATCTCACACAGTATTGTTGTTGCGGTTGATATAAGTGACAAACCGAACCTACCGGAGATTGAAGAAATCGCCGCGGCTTCTTGTGCGGTACAAAACATCTTGCTTACGCTGGCTGACTATCCGGAAGTAGGTGGATATTGGTCTACCGGTAAATTGGTTTATACTCCGGAGTTCAAAGAATTTCTCGGACTGGAACAAAACCAACTTTGTATGGGTATGATTCATTTGGGCATGATTAAACCGGATAGTCCAAAACCTCAAGGTAAGCGAAGACCTGCCGGTGAGAAAATTCAATGGGTAGTCTCATAATATGAGAGCAGTTGTCCAACGCAGTGGATCCGCTTCCGTGGTGGTTGATGAGGTAACCATTGGTTCCATAGAATCCGGTTTAGTAATTCTATTAGGCATCGAGCACGAGGATACTCAAGATGATGTAAATTGGCTCATTAGAAAGATACAGAACATGCGCATCTTTAACGATGAAACCGGTGTAATGAACGAGTCCATCACAGATCAGAAAAGTGAATTCTTGGTCATCAGTCAGTTCACCTTGCATGCATCGACCAAGAAAGGCAACCGACCGTCCTACACCCGCTCTGCAGCTCCAGATGTCGCAGAAAAGCTCTACAACTACTTTGTGTATGAACTGAGAAACCAAACCGGCTTGGTTGTTGAAACGGGAAAGTTCGGAGCTATGATGGATGTATCTCTAACCAACAAAGGACCGGTAACCATACTGCTCGATTCTAAAAATCCGGAATAATTTACGCCCTACGTCGTTTCTAAAGGAAAGTCGGTCTTTTATTAGACCCGAAAACTGTATTTTGCAATTTTGAATTACTTCATGAACCACCTTAAACCACTGGCAACCTGCCTCCTCCTTCTCTCAATTTTTTTCATGCATCAAACCTCTTTCGCACAGGAAGAGAAAAAGTACCCAAGCTTACTTTGGGAAATCACCGGTAACGATGCTGAAAAACCAAGCTACCTATATGGCACTATGCACGTGTCGAGCAAGCTCGCATTCCATCTGGGTGATACCTTTTTTATGGCACTCGAAAGCTGTGATGCCGTGGCCTTGGAGAGCGATGCTACCACATGGCTGGGCTACATGTTCGGTGAGGAATATCTGGAGGAAACCGGAGGTCTTTACCGAACGGCAAGCTATTACAGAGACTTCTACCGAGATGCTTTTAAGTTTGAAGAAGTTGAAAAACGGATTATGGGTAGTAGTCTGAACTTCAACAATCGTATCATGAACGGTATGTTGTATCGAAAATCAAGCTATGCGGCTGATTTTGAAGAAGAGACATACTTAGACATGTACATCCATCAAGCCGGTAAAAAACTGAACAAGGAGATTATCGGACTGGAAGATTTTATGGAGTCCCAGCGTTTGGTTCAAAAAGCGGAAATCCCGGACGACGACGAAAAGGACAAACCAAAAAATGTAGACTATCGAAAAATCGTTAATGCTGGAAATAGTCCGCGTGAAATGCTGGAAGATGCATATCGAAAAGCTGATCTAGACATGGTTGATTCATTGCAACGCATTATCAGCCCAAGTAAAAACCACCAGAAGCATATGCTCCATGACCGCAATCGTATTATGGCCGACCGTATGGACTCTATCATACAAAGTGGTACGACTCTATTCACGGGGATTGGTGCCGCACATCTTGCCGGCGAGCTGGGGGTAATTGAAATGCTTCGCGAGCTCGGATATAATGTACGGCCGGTTTCTCGGAACATAGGAGACTACAGTAAATCATATCGAGACAAGCTCGAGAAGACCTATGTGAAACAATCACTCAAAGAGTACACAACATCGGATAACTGGATTAAAGTGAAACTGCCGGGTGAATTGTTCGAGATGCCGGCAAACGACTATTACAAAATGTACTTCTACCCGGAGATGTCAAATGGTACCAACTACTCGCTTATCCGTCTTCGCTACCACGGTCCAATGAGAAATCAGACCAAGGAGTACATGATTAAGCGCATTGATAGTTTGTTGTACGAAAATATCCCGGGAAAAATCTTGGAGCAAAAAGAGATTGAGCGCAACGGATATACCGGTTTCGACATCATCAACCGAACGAAAAAAAGCGACTACCAGCGCTACCTGATTTTCGCCACACCAATCGAAATGATTGTATTCAAGGTTGGAGGAACCTTGGACTACGTGAAGGATAATGGTTACCTGGAAGAGATCTTCAACTCGTTTGAAATCATGGGCAAAACCAATACGTGGCAGACGTTTGAATCTAAAAATGGTTTTGCCATTGATATGCCCGGAACCGTAATCACCGATGAGAATAACGATAAACTAAAACACCTATCGTCTAACCTCGTGGAAGCTTATTCCATGGACGGCGACGATTTTTATTCGGTACGACGAGCATCATATCACGATCAAAGCTACATCGAAGAAGACACCTTTGAGGTTTCGTACATCGCGACCCAGTTTCACAATGAAATGAAGTATGAAGAACTCAATCGCGAACACGTCATGGTTGGCGACATGCCGGGTCTGAAAACAACATGTAAAGACTCCAACACTTTTGTGCACACCATGTACTTGATTGATGGTCCGAGATACTATCAAATTCTTGCCAAGACTTCGTCCAATATTTGGCCGGAAAAATTCTTCAATTCATTTAAGAAAACCACACCTATCGCCTTTCGGCCGTATACCACGTTTGAAGACACGTCATACTTCTACACCGTAAAGTCGAATACCAAACGAAGTGGATATGCTGCCTTTGACATTCGTGAAATATCCGAACGTGTTCGGAACAAAGAAAACGATAGAAATTACGATGGAACAACAGAGTACATCTACTATGGTGACTTGCGTGCCGACGATGAAGTGTACTTGTACTTCAAACAGTTCTCCAGATACTTTTACCGCCCGAGTTACGATTCCTTGTGGCGCGGAGAAAAGAACATCTTCATAAATAAAGACATGGTGGTTGAGTCCGAAGAAGTGAGCAAGGATTCCAACACTTATGATTTAGTGATTGGCGACACGAATAGTGTTCGCAAACTCCATGTTCGCTACCGTGTAAATGGTGGTGTACTTTACACGATGAAGTATGTTAATGCCGCGGGTAAAACGTGTGAGTTGGGCGAAACATTCTTCGAGAGTTTTGTTCCGCAGAAAGACACAGTTGTCGGCTTGCCTTTCAACCAAAACAAAGGCGACCTGTTTTTTGAAGACTTATACAGCGAAGACAGTTTGTCGAAAGACTATGCACTGCAGAGTGTTTTGGATGTGAGTTTCGATAAGAAACATGTTTCCAAGTTGATGGAGACCATTGATGGGTTTAAACACAAAGATTTTGGTATTCGTGAACGCGTTCATCTTATTGAAGAGCTCGGTTACATCAAGCATCGAAATGTTCTGCCATACCTAAAGAAAGTTTATGATCGAAGTGTAGATACCGCTCAATTACAAGTGGCCGTGCTTCAGGCATTGGTTAACCAAAGAAGCAAGTCGGGAACCAAGATGTTTGAAACCCTGCTTGGCTCTGAAACTCCACTTGTAAGTAAAAGCAACATATCTGACTTAATCGGCTCAATGTCTGACTCCTTAGAGGTTTATCGAGACCTGTTTCCATTCTTGCTCAAGTTTGCGAGCTACCCGGAATACAAAACAGGAGTTTACACCCTGATGGCTGAAATGTTGGATTCCGGCATCATGAGACCGAAACACTACAAGAACTACAAGAAAGACTTAGTGCGTGAAGCGAAAGATGGATTGAAGCGCGTTATGGCAGAGGCACACGACGACAATGAATATTCGTATTCGCGCTATTCGTACAGCAGCACGTCACATTCCGATTTGCTAGAAGCGTACAACACATTGCTGATTCCATTCAAGAACAACAAAGACGTTCAAGAATACTTTGAGCGTACACGACGACTCCCCAGTGAGCCAGATTTGCTTAATACCAGCTTGCAAATGGTTGAAGCCGGTATGCGTGTGGAAGATTCCATTTGGGCACACTTTGGTAACGATGAAAAGTATCTGATAAAAATGTACTCTCGACTCAAGGACATGGATAAGACGGATTTGATTCCCGACTCATGTTTGAGACAAGAAAACGTTGCAAGAGCTCTACTCTACAGATACTCGAACATCGATGAGGAAGACAGTGTCCAGTTCCTTCGAAGAGTGAAAGCTCAAAACCGAAAACGCAAAGGATACATTTATGTTTTCAAGAAAAAAGACTCGTACAACGATGCCGAGTGGAACTACGACTACGTAGGCGTATTGACGGAGGACTCAACGGAAATTCCAAAATGGGTTACCATTCGTGATACGGGAAATGACTACCTAGACGAAGAAGATTTGGATGAAAAGATGGAGGATGCCGTTGAAAATGCCTTGTACGCACACCGAAAGCGTGTAAAGAAGAAAACGCGTCGCCGCAGTTACTACGGGTACTAGATTTCGAGAAAGTCTAAGTTTTCGTTACGACGCCAGAAAGTAATCTAGTACTTCGTGAGTTGATGGTTTCTTCTTGGAAAACCACCGTTCGATATTCTGTTGAATGCCTTTGATGTTATTGGGCTCCATTTTTGCATGGATCGCTTGTATTACGTCTGAATCGGTAACCACGGTTTGCAACCCACCAATGGCTTGAAGCTCTTGGGCTTCCGGATTTTTATGGGTTTCGGGCCCACACAAAACCGGAATGTTCCACACGGCAGGTTCCAAAACGTTGTGCAAACCTCTGCCATATCCGCCACCAATAAACGCTAAATCTGCATACTGATAAGCTTCCCGTAGTAAACCTATTGTGTCCAGGATAAGTAATCTCGATGCTGTTCGTCCATCGGATTCAGAGAAGCGAACCGGGGTATGCTCTCCATTTTGTACCATAATTTCCGTAATGTGACTCTGTGATACATCGTGAGGAGCTACTACCACGCACGCATCGGAAAAAGCTTCTAAAACACTCGATATAAATGCTTCTTCTTCGGGCCAACTACTCCCAAAGATGATGGTTGTTTTATCCTTTGTGAATTGTTCCAATATCGTATTTGGCTGAGCGATTAGTTTACCCGTAAACACCCGCTCAAAACGTAAGTCACCGGTAACCGTTACCTGTGTGATGCCATTTTCTTGAAGCTCCTGAGCAGACTCCTTATCTTGAACAAACCAATGATCAAACGATTTCATTGTCCTTTTCCACGCTCCAAACAATGGCTTGAAATATAATGCGTTTTTTCGTACCAGCCCGTTCACCACCACAGTATTAATGTCCCGCTTACCAAGTATGGTCATTAAGTTGAGCCAGAAATCATACTTCACAAAAACATAGGTGTGCGGATTCAGCAAATCCAAGTACGCCTTTATTTCTTCCTTCGTATCCCACGGCACGTAAACTTTTTGATCAACCAACTTGGTTGTTTTTGCATGCTTGAAACCGGAAGGTGAAAAAAAGGCTGCAACGATAAAATACTTCTGTCTGAGATTTTCGGTGAGTAGAGGAACAACCATATCAAACTCGCCATGAGACGCACAATGGAACACTAAAACAGGTTTCTGTTCTGTATTCAAATGGGAAATGCTGGCCGGACTGAGTGAGTTCTGCTCGCGTTCTTGATGTATCAGCCGCAACTTGGGAACAAGCATCCACAAGGGTGTGCACGCTTTGAAAATCAACCAAGCTACATTGTATAGAAATCTCAAGTTTAATCGATAAAGAACTCTTCCTCGCTGCGTTTCTTCGTATAAATTGGGACAGAGAAACCTATGCGGAAACCGGTAAGTAAATCACGCCGTTTGGTATCGTCATATTCACGCGTGTCATAGTTGTAGCTCCGCATGCTTTGGGTGAAGGCTTGTTGAAGCACAAAGCCCGCTTGCAGGTTTATTCGCTTTTTTGGGTCAAGGTGTTGATAGCCCAAAAATTGTTTCAGTGCAAGACCTCCACATAATCGATCGTACCCTTTTTCATAATCACCTGTGATTTGTGGAACGGTAACCGTAGAAGCAAATATGTCGATACGGTGCCACATAAACCCAAATCCAACGTCCACTAAAATGCCTGAGTTCTTGTTCGATTTCAAAACAGGGAACAAACGCCCCCCATTGAGTGTAAGCGTGTGTCCGCGCTGGTTCAATCGAACCACCGCATATTGTCCGTTTTGGTCAATGATCTCACCTGTTGGTCCCAAGATAGAGTCGAACATAGAAACCTCCTTTACTTGGTTTCCAAACATCCAATCGTATTGGAAACCTAATGTCCATCCGCTTTCAAACTTGTATCGACCACCAACACCTATTGCGGAATTGTAACCAAACCGCTTTTCTAAATCGCCACTTGGGTTTTGAATGCTGTACGATATGTCGAGTAGATATCCTTGCTTCGCTTCAAAGACAGGTTTTTCTTGTGCATTGACAGGCGTAAAAACCAATGCGCAAATACCGATGATTAAAAGACTTTTGATTCCACTGTTCATAGCTCAGGGTTTAAGAGCAAATAACGTAAAATAACAGCTATAAGGTGCAGTTTTCCTTAAGTTTGCGGCTAAGTTTGCAAACCTATGGCAATTCAGATGGTTGACCTGCACGGTCAGTATCTAAAAATCAAGTCGGAAATTGACGCCGCGATGCAGGAGGTGATTGACTCTACACAGTTTATCAACGGCTATAAAGTACGCGAATTTGCCAGAAATTTAGAACAGTATCTCAACGTTAAACATGTTATCCCTTGCGCTAATGGTACAGACGCCTTGCAAGTAGCTATGATGGCGTTGGATTTGAAGCCGGGAGACGAAGTAATTGTTCCTTGTTTTACGTATGTGGCGACAGCCGAAGTTATTGCGCTTTTGGGTTTAACTCCGGTTATGGTAGATGTTCACCCGGACACCTTTCAGGTAGATATTTCCGAAGCCGCTAAGAAACTCACAACAAAGACCAAAGCCATCGTTCCGGTGCACTTGTTTGGTCAGTGTGCCGATATGGATGCGGTAATGGCATTCGCAAAAGAGCACGGTTTATTTGTGATAGAAGACACCGCTCAAGCGATTGGAGCTGTTTACACAACTGAATCCGGCGAGAAGGTAAGTGCCGGATGTATTGGCGATATTGGCACCACATCGTTTTTTCCATCGAAAAACTTGGGTTGTTTTGGGGATGGTGGAGCAATCTTTACAAATGACGATGAACTTGCCGCCAAAATCCGAATGGTTTGCAATCATGGGCAGAGCAAAAAGTATCATCATCGCACGGTTGGAGTAAACTCCCGTTTAGATACACTTCAAGCGGCTATCCTGGACATCAAGCTAAAACACTTAGATCAATACTGCGCAAGCAGACAGGCTGTTGCAACCAAGTATGATAGTGCATTTGCAACACATCCTGATTTAACCATCCCTCACCGGGATGAAAAGTCAACTCATGTATTTCATCAGTACACGCTAAAACTTTCGGACAGCGTAAATCGGGAAGACATGAGAAACTATTTAAGCAACCATGGTATACCAAGCATGGTGTACTACCCGCTTCCTCTCAACAAACAGGAGGCGTATAGCTCACACGACCAGTTTCCGGTTACCGAAGATTTGTGCAGTAGAGTTCTCTCACTGCCAATCAGTACGGAGCTATCGGAAGAGCAAACCGACACAATTATTGAACACGTTAAAACCTATTTAGATAACAAATGAAAATTGCAGTCATTGGAACAGGGTACGTAGGACTAGTATCCGGAACATGTTTTGCCGAAACGGGCAATAACGTTACCTGTGTAGACATTGATCAACGAAAAGTGGACATGCTGTCAAACGGCAAGATCACGATTTATGAACCAGGCCTTGAAAAACTATTTGAACGAAACTTAAAAGAAGGCAGACTTCATTTCACTACCAATTTGGAAGATGGAATTAAGGACGCCCAAATCATATTCCTCGCATTGCCTACACCTCCGGGTGAAGACGGGTCAGCAGATTTGTCGTACGTTCTTGGAGTTGCCGACCAGCTCGGTAAAATCATGACGGACTACAAAGTAATCGTAGATAAGAGCACTGTGCCGGTAGGAACCGCAGAGAAAGTACATGCTGCCGTTGCTGCCAACTACACAGGCGATTTCGACGTGGTATCAAATCCTGAGTTCTTGCGTGAGGGTGTTGCTGTTGAAGACTTTATGAAGCCTGACCGTGTGGTTGTTGGTTGCTCTTCGGAGCGTGCAGAAAAAGTAATGGGTGAGCTTTATGCACCATTTGTGCGCCAAGGAAACCCAGTAATCTTTATGGATGAAAAGTCAGCAGAGCTAACTAAATACGCTGCGAACTCTTTCCTCGCAACCAAGATTACATTCATGAACGAAATTGCTCGTGTTTGTGAGCGCGTTGGGGCTGATGTTGACAAAGTGCGTAAGGGTATTGGTACCGATACACGTATTGGAAACCGCTTCTTATTTCCGGGAATCGGATACGGTGGATCTTGTTTCCCAAAAGATGTAAAGGCGCTTGTTAAAAGTTCTTCTGAGGTTGATTACGACTTCAAAATTTTGAATGCCGTTGAGGAAATTAACGAAGAGCAAAAGACCTACTTGATGCCAAAAATCAACATGCATTTTGATGGCAACATCAAGGGATTGCGTTTTGCTCTTTGGGGACTGGCATTCAAACCAAATACGGATGATATCCGCGAGGCACCGGCACTATACCTTATCGATGAAATCGTTAAAGGTGGTGGAGAAGTAGTTGCCTTCGATCCGGAAGCAATGGATAACGTGAAGGGTGTTATTGGCGACAAAATCCAGTACACGGATAACATGTACGACGCATTGGATAACGCTGATGCGCTGATAATTGCTACAGAATGGGGTGAATTCCGAAATCCTAACTTCGAACGAATCACCACCAACCTAAAGAACAAAATCATTTTCGACGGACGTAACCTATTTAGCTTGGATAAAATGCAAGACCAAGGTTACACCTATTACTCAATCGGACGAAAAACAATCAAATGAAAAAGGTACTGATTACTGGCGGAGCAGGATTTCTAGGTTCACACCTGTGTGACCGATTTATAAAAGAAGGTTACCATGTAATTGCCATGGACAACCTGATTACGGGTGACATGAAAAACATAGAACATCTTATGCCATTGGAGCAGTTTGAGTTCTATCACCACGATGTTTCCAAATACATCCACATTCCGGGTAAGTTGGACTACATCCTTCATTTCGCATCTCCTGCCAGTCCAATCGACTACCTAAAAATTCCAATACCAACGCTAAAAGTGGGTTCGTTGGGAACACACAATTGCTTGGGATTAGCTCTTGCAAAAGGAGCACGTATGCTCATCGCCTCTACTTCAGAAGTCTATGGTGACCCATTGGTTCACCCTCAAACGGAAGACTACTGGGGAAATGTTAACCCAGTTGGTCCTCGTGGTGTATATGATGAAGCAAAACGCTTCCAAGAAGCAATGACCATGGCGTATCACACCTTCCACGGTGTTGAAACCCGTATCGTGCGAATTTTTAATACGTATGGACCAAGAATGCGCCTGAATGATGGTAGAGCCTTGCCTGCATTCATCGGTCAAGCGCTCCGAGGTGAAGACATCACCGTTTTTGGAGATGGAAGCCAAACGCGAAGTTTCTGTTATGTAGACGACCTGGTAGAAGGGATTTACCGTTTACTAAAGAGTGATTATGCTCGTCCGGTGAATATTGGAAACCCAGATGAAATCAGCATTTTGGATTTTGCAAAAGAAATCATTGAGCTTACCGGTACCGACCAAAAAGTTGTGTTCAAGGATCTACCAAAAGATGATCCGAAGCAACGCAAACCGGACATTACCCGGGCGAAAGATATTTTAAACTGGGAACCTCAAGTAAGTAGAAAAGACGGACTGAAAGTGACGTACGAATACTTCAAGAATCTTCCGGAAGAAGATTTATATAAGTACGCGCACCCGCGATCATTTAAGTAAATCTTCCAGCGCGGACTCCAACTTGGGAAACTTAAAAGTGTAGCCAGAGTTCTCAATTTTTTGAGCAGAAACCCTGCTTCCTTCGAGAAGTATTGCAGACATCGCACCAAAGATTGTCCGCATCAATCCTGTAGGAACGTTTGGCATAAAACAAGGTCTTCTCATAACCCGTGCGGCCGTTTTTACAACATCTTTGTTTGTTGCATGATTTGGAGCAACCGCATTGTAAATGCCTTTTATCTTGTTGTCTACCGCGCCAAGGTACATCTCACATAAGTCCTCAATATGAATCCATGGCATGTACTGTTTACCTGAACCGATTGGAGAACCTACACCATACTTTATTGGTAGTGTTAATTTCTGCAGAGCACTTCCTGTTTCACCAAAAACAACTCCGGTGCGCAAAATGGTTGTTGAAATTCCAATCTCTTCAAATCGTTTGGCAGCTTGCTCCCATTTCACACAGACATCGGCAATGAAATCGGTGTGTGGCGCATCTTCTTCACTATAAATAAACTCATTTGTTACTGCACCATAATAACCTATTGCTGATGCAGAAATGAACGACTTAACTGGTAAGTTCTGTTCTTTCACCTTACGAAAAAGTAACTCGGTAGTCTCTACCCGACTATCTACAATTTCCTTTTTGCGTTGAGGTGTCCATCTACCCGAACTGATATTTGCACCCGCCAAATGAATGATTACATCCACCCCATCCAAGGCACCTTCTTCAATGTAATCATCCTTATAGTTCCAAACGAAAGACTGGAACCTCTCATCAGATTTTGAAGACCGACCGATAGTCTTGACCTTGTGCCTTTCTGCGAGCAGTAAGTCAACTAGGCTTTTACCAATCAATCCGGAAGCCCCGGTTACTAATATTGTTTTCATAATGGTTGTCAGCAGTTAGAACAGATGGGAAGGTGCTTAGTTTGATTCGTTCGTCCGAAAAAAGCATGAGGCTATATAATCCCCAAGCAGAATTCCGGCTCGAGTTAAAACTAAATTTCCATCGATTTCTTCTATTAGTTTCTCCTGCACAAATCGATCATACTCGCCATCCTTGGTGAGGTCAACCCCAAATTTGGCCGCAATCTCTGAAATACTCACACCCCATTTGGTGCGTAAACCCAACATAATGTGTTCGTTAAAGCGATCTACATTGGTTAGCTCCTCCACGTCCCAGAATTGGGTTCCATTCTCAAGTGCCTGAATGTACTTGGGGTTATTCCGAATATTCCATCTGCGCTTTCCATCAACGTAAGAATGTGCTGACGGTCCAATTCCCAGATACGGTACTTGTCGCCAATAATTCGTGTTGTGAACGGCATAAGCCCCGGACCTGCAATAATTTGATATCTCATACTGCTCCCAGTCGTTCTGGTCTATTTGCTGCTGGAGATAGGACAATGCTTCCGCCGACATTTCGTCGTCTACGTTCTTAGTCTTACCCGTTTTCACGAAGTGATGCAGAGCAGTACCTTGCTCAACGGTAAGGTTGTAGGCCGATAGGTGATTGATTGGTAAACTCAGAGCCCTATTCACGTTGTACTTCCAATCCGTAAGACTCGCTTCCGGCAGTCCGTAAATTAAATCAATAGTGATGTCTTTAAAACCGAGACTCGCTGCATCCAGAACAGCCTTCTCCGCTTGAGCTGAGTTGTGCGAGCGATTCATCCAGTCGAGGTCTTTTTGATGAAAGGATTGAATACCAATACTCAATCGGTTCACACCAGACTTCTTCCAAGACTCCATAACCCGGATGTCACAATCATCCGGATTCACTTCAATCGTGACCTCTGCTTCTTCAGTCACTTCAAAATTCGCTTGTATGTCGTTCAGTAACTGGCCGATTTGAATGGGTGACAAAACGCTCGGAGTTCCACCTCCCAGATAGATCGATCCAATTTCCTCATCCTTTAATTCTTTCGATCGGAGCATCAATTCTTTCCGAAGTGAACGATGCAAATCATCCACCAAATTAAGTGTCGTAGAAAAATGAAAATCGCAATAGTGGCACGCCTTCCGGCAGAACGGTATGTGAATGTATATGCCGGCCATTGATTAGTTCACCACCAACCTTTTGTGAACTCGTGAACTGCCAAAATCCAAAACTACCATGTACGTCCCACGGATTAAATCATGCTTGAAAGTACAGGATACATAGTTTTCTGTCGGTTGCATTTCAATGGGTACAACACGTCCCATCAAGTCAAAAACAACTATCTGTTCGGGTCCGTGTGGTGTATGTATGCTGAAACCGGTTGTCGGGTCGGTTGGATTAGGGAATAAACGAACATTTACATCATCATGTTTAGCAACAAAGCTGCTGGCGCAACTGTCTATTGCATCTGCAAATAGTGTGGCCATGTTTTTAGTGCGTAAATCAAAATTGTCCACGCTGTGACCTGCGAGCGATGGGTTTGCAATCTGTTGGGCACAGTTTGCTGTATTTGATGTCTTCTCAAACTGAACTTTAGGTGCCGATTTTCCTTGAGCATTGAGAGAATCAATGAGGATGTCGATACCGTTACTCCCGTATACAAACATTCGATTGATGATTGAACCACAATTGAATGGAAACTGCATGGCACACCCATAATAACCCGCATAAACTCTGTTCTGCGTAAACGGAACAATTAGGTCATTAGGTTGATGAAACATGTAGAGCACAGGTTCAACTGAGCGATGCACCTCTGTGATATCGTTTGGAATTCCTCCATAAATATCTCCGATCCCTCGTATCGTGTAGAGATTATCTTTTATGGGCGGATTTAATGTCCCGAGATAAGATCCTAGGTCCAGTCGTGTTAAACGCATAGAGGCAATAGACGTGTCAAATCCACCTGCTTTTATGCATTCGTTTTCGTATAACGCATTCGGCGGAGGTGCATCAGCAAGCTTGCCCGATTGCGATGTCTCCACTTCAGAATCATCATCCAACAAACCAACACCCAAAGCCACAAAAGCCCCGGCACTCTGACCCGCAACGAACACATTATTTGCATCTATCCGATAGCTGTTTCTATTGTTTATTACAAAGCGTATGGCACCATGGGCATCTTGAACACCTCTAAACCAGGCTCGGTACCACTCAGCAGTATCCAGCATATTAAGGCAGTTCCAGGGTGTGCTTGCAGACGACGCGTTGCAGTTAATTCTACGGTTGGTTTGAAACATCCCCAAGCGATAATTAGGGGCAACGGCTACATAACCGCGTTTAGCAAAGTCTTCTCGCATTCGAACGATAGAGCCATCGTCTTTACTTCCGGCAACAAACCCACCTCCGTGCACGATTAGGATTAGCGGTCTCCCGCAAGATTCAACCGAATCATTTGTTGGATAAGAAACATCAAGCGTTAGACTTCGCACGTTTCCTGCAAAGTCTTCAACCTTACCATACTCGATATTCTTATCGGTTTTTATCGAGTAGGATTTTTGGATGTAATCTTGCGCAAACACTGCGAAAGAAGACAACCAAAACATCAGAAATGCAGCTGGTCTCATACATCAAATGTACGAAGAACCAGTGCAAATCTGTTTACCGGTGCGCTACTGCGTGCGCTCGGCTTCCGATACAATTTTTACCCAACCGCCAGGTACAGTTGCTTGAATATCATTGTTATACATGTTGGTGGTTGATAACGTGGGCTGGAAAAATTCACCTGAATAAGAGGCTGTTAGTTTAAACTCGAAAGTCTTCAACTCGTTCGCACGCATATCAAAGTATGTGTATACTCGATCATCTCTGAAATCGCGGTATGCATAATCGCCCCCACCGGAATTCATCATTCTCGTGTTCTCTATTTCCCATCCAACCGGAACCATAAACGACATGGCCATGTCTTTCAACCTTCCATTCAAACTGGTATTCTTCACTCGAACAATAGCTTTGAACTCTTGACCTTGAACTAGCTTCTTCGGATCCAATTCATTTCCGGAGTAGTCAACATATTTTACGTCCATCGCCAAGTTGCGTTTTAAGGCAACAGAATCGGTTTTAAGCGGCACGTACGACTTGAGTACACGTACGTAGAGCAACGACTCAGACGAGTTTTTAACCTTTATGTTTACAGAACCCTTGTCCGACTTGGATCTTAATCGTGTAAGACTAACTGTTTTAGCGGTATTCACTTCTTTATTGTTTCCATCATAGCTCAGGGTATACGTCAAATTAGTTTGACTGTTCTCCTTGTAGATGTCTGAAACGGCAATCAACGAGTAAGCCGTTTCTTGAGTACTCAACCAACGTTTCGAACTGAGTTCATTTGCAATCTGACGTACGAGTCGCATCGACTTATCGTCCATATCCAACAGGTGCATAGTCTCCAGAATCATTGCTTTATCGCGAAGACTTGAACCAAACGTTGATCCATGCCCCTTGCTGTAATCCTGGTCTGTAAGCGTGAGTTCATCTACCAGGCTCGCAGCCACTTCAACCATTCCTGCTCGAGCATAAGCAGCTGCGAGTCTCCATCGTGCCAAGCCCGACAGCTTACTTCGTTCCCGCATACGATTCATCGATGCTACATCTGGCTTACCTGCCAGCACCAGTGTATACAACCGATACGCTTGGGTTAAATCATCGTACCAAACGTTGCCCTCGTAAGACTTGGCCTTATCTTTCTGGTAACTCAGCCACTGGTCCATAAACCGCTTCTCAACCTTGTAGCCTCTTTGCTGAGCTAAGAGTAAGAAGTGACCCGCGTACGTTGTTCCCCACTCATTATCGTATCGATTCCCAGGCCAATATGCCAGGCCGCCTGTAGACGTTTGGAACAATTTGAGTCTGCGAATTGCAGCTTGTATGTTTTGCTCAGACTCGAACTTCTGCTGGTCCGTTAGGGTTAGAATATCATCCACGAATAGTTGTGCAAATACAGATGAGGTTGTTTGCTCCACACACCCGTGCGGATATTGTAGTAATTCATCTAACCTGCTGTGCATATTCAATGGCGGCAAACTGGAAACTTCCACGGCACAGTTGTTTGTACCCCCCATTCCAGCTAAGCTGATAGCCTCCGATAAACTCTGACCTTTCCCAACCGAGAATGCCTCGGTTTCATATACTCTTGGGTTGGGTGTTCGAATAGCAATCTCAATGTTTTTCACTGCTGTTTCGGTGCCGGACGTTGCTGTAGTTTTAAGGTTTGCAACTCCAACTTCCTCGGCTACAATAGCTTCGAAGAAAACCGTTTGATCGCCCATCGCATCGAAAGTTACCTTTTGTGATTTATCGCCGGTTAGTCTGAGGTTCTCACTTGATTTAAGGCTTACCGAAACATCTCGTTTTCCAGGAGTCATCGAGAAAACGGTCACCGGAATTTTAATACGTTCACCAGGACTTAGCACTCTTGGTAAGGTTGGAAGCACCATGATTGGTTTCCGAACTTTTACAGATTTATCTGTGCTTCCGTAGGCCTGACCTTGTCGGGCCACAACCATCACCCGAACCGCTCCAATATACTCGCCCATCTTAACCGAATGCTTGGCAACCTGACCCGGGCGGAGCTTAAAAGGACCAAGGAATTTAACCGCAGGTTTAAATCGGTTTGCTTTGTGAACCGACTCATCTCTAGCACCGGCCTCATCACCACCAACACTGAGTACATTGCCATATTTACCGGCATAGCCACCCATTACCTCGTCGTACAAATCCCATGTGCGAACCCCAAGGCGTTGCTTTTGATAGAAGTGCGACCAGAGCTCTGGCGTTTTAAAATGCGTCAGATCCAACAATCCTTCATCTACAACAGCCAGCGTATATGTCATTGGGCGTCCGTTGCGCTCCTTAACACGTATGATCTCATCTCGGTCTGGTCGAATCTCGTCGGCAACAGTGACAATTGGATGCAAATGACTCATTCGATTCTCTACCTTGATGGGGAGGATACCATACAGCCTTGCTGGTAAGTCGTTCTCTTTGTCTTTGTATGCTTGAAGGTAGCTGACATGAACGTACACATTAGGTGCCATGTCGGCTGTTGTCTGAAACTGGAATCTCGTTTCTTTGTCAGACCCGGTCACCCAGAACTTCTTCATAATCGATGATCCATTTTCGATGCAAACAAGTGCACGTCCGGAGGCTGAAGAAGGAATAGTAACTTGAACAGTTTGATTCACTCCATAAGTCTGCTTGTCGCTTGTAAGCACAATGGTCTTGGCTTGTTCCGATTTGTTCCGATTCCCTCTTCTCCAGTAAGGCCAGTCGACATAGAACATCTGCGAAGCCGTGTGTTGCGATGCTTCATCACGCGCCACCATAATAAACCGACCCCAGTTCGGATAAGGGAGTCTGAATGCGGCTTTACCCAATCCATTATTGTCGGTAGTGATTACCGTATCAACCACAGGGAACAAACTTTTCGATTGCATAAAGGAAGACATGTTGTGTCTGTGCTCCCACCACCAATTCCAATCTACCTTATAGATCTTAACGGAAACTCGTTTACTCGTTAAGGGCTTACCCGATGGGTCTACCTTTGCAATCTTGAATATGTGTTTCTTATCTGTCTCTAGGCTATTGTCGTGCTCCGAAGTTCTTGGTGTCCGTATACCCACGTAGCTCTTGAACACTTGAACCGGGAAGGTGCCGTAGTCCTGACTAAAGTTTCCACCTTTCTCAAATACTTTGGCAATCAGATTTACTTTTAGCGAACCTTTAACCCGATCGTTTAGATAGAAGTTGGGCGAAAAATCAACTTTACCCGTATTGTCCAGATTGCCTTCAGAAAGGACCATTTCTTTGGTTGTTGCACTCTTAGTTGCATCATTAAAATTGTATTCTGAATAGTTCTTGAAGTACGTATGAACCGAGGTAATCTTTCCTTTGACGTTGTATTTCAAGCCCGGAGAAGGTGCACCATGCAGCCATTCCGACGATAGCGTAACTTGATTTGTTTCCCCTACTCGAATAAGACTGTCTTTCACATTAAGTCTCAGTTTAAGTCGGTTAGGCTTTACCGTTTCGACACTTATCGAGCGATAAAAGCTTCGATTCCCAACAACCACTTTAGCCGAATAATTCCCGGTTTGCCAATTCGGTTCTGTCGCAGTTCTAAAATCGTAAACGCCACCTACGGAGGTATTTCTCGTTATGTTTCGAACGATTTGGCCACGGGTGTTCCGGAGTTCAAACTTCACCGGTACGTTGTTTGGCAACGTGTTGTTTTTGTCTTGTAAAACGAAACTGGTGTATATACTGTCGCCAGGCCTCCATACACCGCGTTCTGTATAGATATATCCATCTATTGGTGAGTGTCCGTTAACTCCTCCTACGTCAAACTTGGATGTCGAATTGCTGCGACCACCACTGATTTTTAGGTAGCCTTTCTGCTGTCCAACGGTAGCCGTAACCAAATAGGGCTCTTCCGGTAGTTTAATCTGGGTCATGCCTTGCATGTTCGTGTAGACCGTGTTGATCCGTCGATTCTGATATGAGTAAAAATCGACCTTGGCTCCTTGAATTGGTCCTGCACTTATCAGGCTACTGGTAAATACATGCGTGATTCCGTCGTTGCCTTTTTTAACAATGAGCCCCACATCCGAAGCAAGTATGTTTCGGCAAAGTGATCCACCATAGTAGAATCTGCGCTCACATGGGGTTGAGCGAGAGAGGTTTGAGTTTTCACCGTTGTAGTACTCGTAGTACAAACCATCATCGTCAAGACTGTAGTCTCTGCCTTCAGGGCAATCGAAGAAGGTGTAAGAGCTTCGGTAACCAATCAGAACTCTGTATATGGCTCCAGGTTCTTGTTTGATGTATTTGTTGATGTTTAGGGTGTATCGAGTCCATTTATTCTCCTCAACCTTTTTGTTCTGATTCAGGTCGACCATGCCTTTATAAACTTGTTTTCCAACACGTGAAAGTTGATTGTTTCCATCAAGATCATTAACCTGAAGGAATTGAGCAATATTTTTCTCGTAGATGCGGTAAATCCATACATCTACGGCTTTTAAACCCATGGCCTCGAACGGGAAAACGATGCCTTTCGCATTTGGTACAATTGTTCCTTCACCAATCATCTTTAGCTTAGGCTTGGTGCGTTCAAAATACACTTTACGTGTAATGGGTTTCTTAAGACGGTAGCCAGCGTAATTCTTGATGTTCCTGGAAAAAGACAATGTGTGTTCACCGGAAATCCGCTCTTTTGGGAAGATGGTTAATTTGTTTCCATTCACCTCAAAAGACTCCAGGTCTAGGCTGTCCATTTTTACCAAACCCAGTAAGCTTTGAAGTTGGTTGAGGTTTTCTGAGAAATACACTTCAACCTTCTGATCTGGTTCGTGCGTAATTTCGATGTTCTCAAGTCCAAATACACCCATTCCGGAAATACTAACCACACGAGTGTCTGTCTCATCCGCTTCTATGGCATCCCCGTTAAGTGAAAACACAACTTGCTCTTGGTACTCGCCGCGCTCGATACTATCCAGGCGAAAATTGAAGGTCTGGTCGGAGTTTGTGAGCCACTTGATCTTGGCATTGGAGCCGCGGTACTTTGCCTGTAAGCATTTCTCTACGAGCTCCCGTTCTTCTTTGTCGTTTGTGTTTATTTGCCCGGTGATGTATCGGAATTTTGGATTGTTATCCGGGTAAGTACGAATACCATTAAGCTGAAGCGCAATGCTCTGTTTACGGGTTTCAAAACGGAATGGGAATTTCCGCAATTCACGATCTAATTTCTTAACCTCGCCCAAATAGAATACCCCTTGATAAATAGTTCCTCGCGGAAGTTCTTCTTCCGGGATAAACTTCACCGTGCGACTATCCACCCAGACCGCGCTACCTTTAATTCTTGGACTAAACTCCAACAGGTCTTCCGGATCTGTTTTATCCATTTTCTTCTGCTCCAGTGGTTCTGCGAGCATAATGAGAATAGAGGCATCGCGATCCACCACTCCCGAGGTGTATGCTGAAATGTATTTTATAAACTCCGGACTATAGACCGGAAACTTCGATGAGTTGGTACAACTTAGGATAAGTGAACTAATGGCTAGGAATAACAGAACTCGTCTCATAATTGATACTCTTTTGGATATTCAATGTTAGCAGACACTCCTTAGACAAGGGTAATGAGATTGGTAAGAGTACCAACGAAACTATTTTTCGCAGCGATTTTAGAATTTTCTGCAGAAAAGCTTATCTGCCGTGGAATCGAGTTGGACGAATACTCTTCAATGAAGTAGAAAAACCAATGTTAAAGAACAGGTAGTGGTCGTCGTTAAACTTGTTTCCTCGATTCCGACCTTGAGGATATGCGCCATCACCTCTGTAGGCCAATTCGCCTGCGAGTGATCCGTTTTGAGCCACCAAAGACTCATAATCTACGTAGCTTGTGCTTACATCATCAATGTAATCGGTAAACGTTGCGCGGTACCCAAGCTCGGCGAATATTGAGCTGGTAAAACCAACGCCCATACGCAAACCACCTCCAACGGGGAAACACGCTTCAAGTCGCGAATACTTTTTAGTTCCAGGACAAGCCTTGACCTTCAGTGGCCAATGGTTGTAACTCTACAACGGTTCCTTTATACCTCGTTTTGGGATTAAAATAGAATAAACCGGTCCCACCAAAGATGTAATACTCCCAATGGCTTTTTTTGCGACGTGTGTTGAGACTAAACTTGGCAACACGAATCTCCGGCATTACTGTGGCTTCATAGACATTCGTAAAAAAGGACAGGTTGCGCACACGAATACCATTTCGATTAGAATTCGCGTCCGACTGATGCAAATAGGTGTACCCAAACGACCCGCGCAGTGCAAATACTTTGTTTAGGTTTCGTTTTATTCCAAACGTTAAACTCGGTCGCGAATTCTTGAAATCCAACACACTATAACCCATAAAATAAATGGGATTCTTGGTTGGGCCACCGATATCCCCGAAGAAATAGGTAGGTCTGGCACTCACAAATCGCTCATACTTTGGCTTGTTGTAGAAATCATTTTGGGTAAAACCCAATACGCTTCAAGAAGCCAGAACTATAAGTAAAAGTGTTATGCGCATTTAATTCACTAGTTGAATGGTTTCACCAAAATACTTACCGTTTGTTGCTTCACCTCTTATGTGATACAATCCTGCTCGAAACGCATTACCATCAATTTCATAGGTGTTTGATGTCGGCTTTACAGACAGTATGATTCTCCCGGTGTTATCAATCAGGTCTAACTGTTTCACATTATCTAATCCCGACAACTCAACAACTTCTCCCTTGTAAGAAACAACGATTCCCGAAGGGCGATTAATCGACTCAACCGACGAGTTTGCATCGGTAACGGCAACATCCATTAGTACAGGTAGGTGGTCTGACATCTCATAGAGAGCGTTCGATACTTCAGCCGGAATAATGTTGCTAGCTGGCTGCTTTATGTTTCCATTGAAGCGACGGCTATCCTGACCAAGAGCTTTGTATGAGCCATCGATGTAGCGCACACCATACGTGTTGTCCAAGACTTCTTTACCGCACAAAATGAAATCAAAGCGATCATCCATTCCTCCGGTACTGAAACACCCTCCGCGAGAATCTCCATCATGCGTACTTTGCGTGTGCAAGTTTGCATAGAGGCTATTGTTGTTCCAACTACCCGGAGCATTCTTCACATCGTAGAAGCGGATGGATGTGGTACTATTCTTAGTTAAGTTTTGATAACACTGCTCACTATGACTTTGGATATTGAAATCACCTGCGAAGAAATACGCATGTGATGTGTGATTATCCTTCAGGTGATTCATCGCGGCTTCGGTCATATTAGCGCGAGTGGTTTTATCGCTAGAGCTACTTCCCGCTTTTAAGTGCGCGAGGTAGACGGTTAGGAATGTGGTATCACCTTTTAGCAAGGCGTTATTCTTTACAAATAGGGTGTAAACATCAATCACCCGAACCATTTCTGAATTATCCGGATTGCGATCGATTACATCTTGACTGTGTAAATCAAGCTTGGTTTTATTGAAGAATAGCATATTGGTAATGCTGCTAAATCCATTATTCGAAAACTCTGCTTGTGCAAAATGATTTACCCCGTTTTTGTTGAGCGCATTGGTCAGAATCTTATTTGGATTTAACCAGTTTGCACCCATCTCGTTTACGGCAATTATATCCGGGTTAACATGTGAAACGATGGTTCCTAAATATCCGTCTTTTTGATCGGGATTGTTGGTAGAATTGGTACACTGGCTGGTTGTATTTCGGTAGTTCAGCAAGTTGTATTGCATCAACCGAATGGTGTCTTGAGCTTCAGCTCCAAGCGAGAGAATAAGTATGGCCACAAAGGCGATTGCACGTAACATAGTGCAAAGATAAACGCAAAGCGGCGGTGCATAAAGCACCGCCGCTAATTATGACGTTTACTTAATCTTTACCAGATTTTTATTCGAGCAGTGTCTGACTTGCTCATCTTGGTACCCGCGCAACCAAAAGCTTCATCGAACTGAAGTAAATTAACCAATGGCCCGATTACACGTTGTTCTCCCGGTGAGTGCGGGTCGGTTAAAATTCGGTTTCGAAGTGCTTCATCACGGATGTTTCCTTTCCATACGTTCGCCCAACCTAGGAAGAATCGCTGCTGCCAGGTAAATCCATCCACCATTGGGTCTTCCTCGTTTTTCATCACATCTTCTAATGCCATGTATGCAAGTGTAAGACCTCCTAAGTCTGCGATATTTTCTCCCAGCGTCAGTTCGCCATTCACAAACTCACCCGGTAACACCTCGTAAGTGCTATACTGTTCAGCGAGTTTAGATGTGAGCTCCTTAAAGCGCTCTTCATCTTCTTTTGTCCACCAGTTGTTCTTGTTTCCATCCCAGTCGTACTTCGCACCTTGGTCGTCAAATCCATGGCTAAACTCATGACCAATCACCGCACCAATACCCCCGTAGTTGATCGCGTGATCGAAGGTTGGATGAAAGAATGGTGGCTGTAAAATTCCCGCCGGGAATACAATCTCGTTGTTGGCTCTGCTGTAATAAGCATTCACCATTTGTGGTGTCATATACCACTCATCTCGATCTACCGGTTTGCCCAGTTTATTCACCATATAATCATAGCGCCAAACACCCAAGTTGATGATGTTCTGCAAGTAATTATCCGCGCTGATGTCCACTTGAGAATAATCCTTCCATTTATCCGGATAGCCGATTTTGTAAGTAAACGACTTAAGTTTCTTCATCGCTTTCTCCTTGGTAGAGTCGCCCATCCATGTAAGTCCCTGAATGCTTCTCGCGTAAGCAGATCTTAGATTCTCAATTAGCTCTACCATGTAGTCTTTCGACTCCTTCGGGAAGTGTTTTTCAACAAAAAGCTTACCCAGTGGCTCACCTAAACTTCCATTAACGGTTTTAAGAATACGCTCTTGTCGAGGACGCATTTCTTCTATACCGCGTATTTCTTTACTGAAGAATTCAAAGGATGCTTTCTGGAATTTGTCGTCGATGTGATTTCCATATGCAGAGAAAAGGTGCCACTTCATATACGATTTCCAATCTGCTACTGAAATGGTTGGGAACAACGCATCAAGTTCGGTGTAAAAAGATACAGGACCAACAACCAATTCTTCTGCGGCACTCAAACCCATTTCACTTAGAATTGAAGCTACATCGATGTTGTCCAAATCAGAGTCAAATTTTTCAACCGTCATTTTGTTATAGGTCTTATCCGCATCTCGAAGGTCTTTTCTATCCCAGCTTATTTGTGCAATCTTGGTTTCCATCGCCAAAATGCGTTCACCTGCATTTTGCTCGTCGATGGTTGCCATAGAAAAGATCTTATTCACGTGCTCAACATACTTTTCGCGTATCGAAACGTACTTCTCTCCATCCTTTAGGTAATATGATTTATCGCCCAAGGTTAAGCCACCCTGACTGGCACTTACTATGTGCTCATCACTATTCATGTCGTCCACTCCAACATAAAACCCTACTGGTGAACCCACTCGGTATCTCTTGAGTTTAGCCATAGTTTTCTGAAGTGACGCATAGTCTTCCACCGCATCGATTTCATCTAAGAAAGGCATCAGCGCTTTGAATGAAGCAGCGTTTCGCCCGTTTGTGTCGAGTGCTGACAAGTAAAAATCTTTAATCAACTGAATGTTCGACCCTTTCTCCGGATTCTCAGCATTCAAAGACTCATCCAAAATCTCTTGAATCTTAGCCTCATTGTCTTTCGCTAGAACATCAAAACTCATCCACCGACCTTCTGTACCCGGGATTTCGTTTTCTTTCTGCCAGTTACCAATCGCGTACTTATAAAAGTTGTCGCACGGTGCAATACTTGAATCAATGTTTGATAGCTCAAAAGCCATTGGTTTATTCTCCATAGTCTCGTCTTGATTTTCGTTTGTGCTTGGCGATTTACATTGTGTAAGCAAAACCACTCCAAGCCCCATCAGCACAAGTTGTTTCATGTTTCAAAAATTTCGCGCAAAATAGTCAATATCTTTGTCCTCATGGCGGTTGGTCGTCCAGCACCACCAAAACATCGAAAAACGACGCAAGCAAATAATGGAACAGTCATCTTTACGTTTCTGTAAAGAGACGGACACGACCATTTACTTTTTGCATTGTTCGTTAATAGTAGAATGAAGAGCAGATTAATGAGAAATACGATAAAGACTTTAATGATTCTGGTTCCGGTAGCCTTGCTCAGTTGGGGCTTCTACCTGAAGAATCAAAACACCGGAGAGGATGTATTGCTCCGAGTGATAAAAGAAAACTTAGACTACATGCACTTTGCTCCATTGGAGGTGGACAACGCAACGAGTGAGCGTGTTTTTGATCAATACTTGAGCTTTATAGACGGAAGCAAGCGCTTCCTTATGCAAGAAGACATCAAAAAACTTGAAGCTTACAAACAGCAAATAGACGACCAAACTCTCACGGGTTCGTATGAATTTTTCGACCTCAGCTTAGAGGTATTAAATGCCCGTATTGACATGTGCGAAGACTTTTACCAAGATATCCTTAAAAAGCCTTTTGATTTTACGATTGACGAGACGGTTTTATTCGACGAAGATCAGCCTTATGCGAAAGATGAAGCCGATATGAAAGAGCGCTGGAGAAAGTACCTTAAGTACAACGTAATGACTCGACTTGCAACTGCCGTTGATGTGGAAAAGGCCAAGACAAATGATTCAAGTAATGCGGAAACCATAAAGACAATGGAAGAACTCGAGCAGGAAGCTCGTGAAGGTGTGCTAAAAACACATGACGATTGGTTTGAGCGCATGCGAAAACTGAACCGAAAAGATCGACTATCGGCGTATGTTAATGCCATAACTACATTGTACGATCCGCATACTTCCTACTTCCCACCTGCAGACAAAGAAAACTTCGATATTCGGATGAGCGGTCAGCTCGAAGGTATTGGAGCACAACTGCAAGAAAAGGACGGGTTTATCCGTGTGAATTCGATTGTTCCCGGGAGTCCTTCTGCGATGCAAGGGGAGCTGGGTGCGAACGACATCATCCTAAAAGTAGCCCAAGGAGATGGGGAGCCGGTAGATATCGTAAATGCTCGAATTGATGATGCCGTAAAACTCATCCGAGGTAAGAAAGGAACTGAAGTGCGTCTCTCGGTAAAGAAACCCGATGGAACAGTTAAGGTGATTCCTATTGTTCGTGATGTGGTTCAGCTTGAAGAGACCTACGCAAAATCTGCTATCATCCAAGATACCGACAACCATAAAGTTGGATATCTAAACTTACCAAGCTTTTATGCTGACTTTAACGGAAACGGTGGTCGAACCAGCTGGAAAGATGTTCGAGATGAACTTAAAAAGCTGGATAAAGCCGGTGCGGAATCGCTCATTTTTGATTTACGCGGTAACGGCGGTGGCTCATTGCAGGATGTAGTTCAAATCGCCGGACTGTTTATCGATAAAGGACCTGTTGTTCAGGTTAAAGCACGCAATTATCCACCACGCATTTTGGAAGATGAAGATAAAGGGGTGCTTTGGGATAAACCGGTGGTTGTGATGGTAAACGAATTCAGCGCTTCAGCGAGTGAAATTCTTGCAGCAGCGCTTCAAGACTACGGTCGTGGTTTAATCGTTGGCTCACACACAACTCATGGAAAAGGAACCGTACAACAGTTCTTCGACTTAAATCGAAACCTCCGTGGAAGCGGTTTTCCTGATCTTGGAGCTATAAAAATCACCACTCAGAAATTCTACCGCATAAACGGAGATGCAACTCAGCTGCGTGGTGTAACTCCGGATATAATATGGCCGGACAACTACACCTACATTCCAACCGGTGAAAAAGAGCAAGATAACTCCATGCCTTGGGATGAAATTGAAACTACGGATTACATCGAAGTTGCAGATAAGTCTTCGTTCCCCGCCGTTATCAAAGCAAGCAAAAAACGTATTGCTAATGACACCCTGTTTGTTGCCATAGATGAAAATGCCAAGCGTTGGAAAGCAGAGCGAGACAACGATGAGTACACCCTCAATTTAGAGACTTATCGCAAAGAGCAGGAAGCAAAGAAAGCTCAAAACGAAGCATACAAGGAACTGTTTAAGCCATACCAAGATATGCGAATTACCGGTTTGGAAGATGACTTGAAAGAAATGGAGTCGGACACCACGAAGATGAAACGAGCAAAGGATTGGTATAAAGCCTTGAAAAAGGATATTTACTTACACGAGACTTTGCAAATAGCAGAAGACTTGGCAGCTTAAAATGTCAAAAGGGCGATTGTTTTTGATTCCCGGTTTTTTGGGAAATTTTGATTCAAGCTTGATGTCTCCACACAACTTGGAGATTATTCATGCACTGGATGAATTCATCGTTGAAAACGAAAAGCCTGCACGTGCTGTACTTAAGGCGAGTGGTACACCAATTCATCAAAACGATTTTACGTTTCACCTGATGGGTAAACACTCTGATCCAGTGGATTACGCTTCCTATTTGCGGAGTTGTAAAAATGGAAAGGACGTTGGGTTGTTGTCGGATGCAGGCCTACCCTGTGTAGCAGATCCTGGTTTTGAAATTGTCCGTTTAGCGCATAAAAATGAAATAGAAGTGGTTCCGTTAATTGGCATGTCTTCTATAATGCTTACGCTAATGGCTTCTGGTTTTAACGGCCAATCGTTCAAGTTCCATGGTTATTTGCAACACGATGAACAGCGGAAAAAGAAAATCTTGAAGCAGGCTGCGAGTGATGTTAAACGGAACGAAACTCAAATCTTTATTGAGACGCCATACCGAAACGGAGCCTTTATCAAAACTTTACAAAATCACTTCCAACCCGATGCTTTATTGTGCGTTGGTGTTGATTTAACCATGGAAACACAGTCGGTAGTTACGCGTCAACTGAAAGACTGGACCCAACATGCAGCAGAACTGCATAAGCGACCGGCAGTCTTTATTCTAGGCTTGTAAGTTTGGGCTTATATCTTTGCCGAAAGCATTTTCCGTGGACATAAAAAAACTCATCACCGAGATTAATCAGAAGCAAAGTTTCCTGTGTGTTGGTCTGGACACAGACATTGAGAGACTTCCGCACCACATGCCTAAAACCACAGAGTCGATCTTAGAGTTTAACAAGGCAATTATTGAAGCCACGAAAGACAAAGCCGTTTCATACAAAATAAATACGGCGTTCTACGAGCAATATGGCGCAGACGGATGGTCAATTATGGAAGAAAGTCTGAACGCAATCCCACAGAACTGCTTCACCATAGCCGATGCTAAGCGGGGTGATATTGGTAACACTGGTAAGATGTATGCGAAAGCCTTTCTTCAGAACATGGATTTTGACAGCATTACGGTGAGTCCATACATGGGCAGAGACTCCGTTGAACCATTTATGGAATATGGCAAGGTGGTAATCGTTTTGGGACTTACTTCCAATCCGGGTAGCCAGGATTTCCAGCATCTTTTAGTAGGTGAAGAAAAGCTCTACCAGGATGTAATACGTAAGGTGGCTCAATGGGGCACCGAGGAGAATCTAATGTTTGTGGTTGGGGCAACCCAAGCCGAGCGATTGACCGATATTCGATCTATTGTTCCAAATCACTTCTTGCTTGTTCCGGGAGTTGGCAAACAGGGCGGAAGCCTTGCCGATGTTGCGACTTACGGCAAAAACAGCCACACAGGATTGCTTGTCAACTCGAGTAGAGGAATCATTTATGCCTCCTCAAATGAGGACTTTGCCGAGGCTGCCGGCCTCGAAGCATCCAAACTTCAATCTGAGATGGCTTCTTACCTTTGAGGTTAAGAACCAAACATGAAAGAACACTTGCTACACTATGTGTGGCAGAGTGCCCTTTTTGATACGACTCATCTCAAAACCACAGACGGACGTCCAATTCAGTTAATCCGACAAGGTTTCATCAATACTGATGGTGGACCGGATTTTAGTAATGCACGAATTCGAATTGGCGGACAATTGTGGATTGGCAATGTTGAAATACACATTTCGGACGTAGACTGGAAAGGGCACGGCCACCACAATGACACCGTTTATGACACTACTATTCTTCACGTAGTGTACGAACACCGCGTAGACGTATTCCGCACAGACGGAAGTAAAATCCCTGTGCTGGAACTGAAAAACCGAATCAACTCAAAGGTGCTGAACAGGTATCAGTTTCTTCAATCGCACACATCAAAAATCCCATGTGCGTCAACGGGTTTAACGCTTTCCAAACCCATTGTGACCATGCAATTTGAAAGAATGGCAATAGAGCGATTGAAAGATAAGTCAGTGCACATCCGAGCGCTCCACAAATTGACCAACTCCGATATAGAACGGTGCTTTTTAATCCTACTTTTTGAATCGTTTGGTATGCGGGTTAATCGTTTACCTATGGGTTTACTTGGCCGAAAAATAGATCTGCGCATCCTGGCTCGGCATCACAATAAAACGCTACTTATCGAAGCCTATTTGTTCGGTATGGCCGGAATGCTTCACTCGGAGTATCAAGATGCCTACCCAAATCGATTAAGGAAAGAGTTTAGCTACCTCCAACACAAGTATGAACTTAGTTCTATTGACCCAAGTACCTGGAAGTTTTTGCGGCTTCGGCCACCAAATTTCCCAACCTTACGACTTGCTCAACTCGCTGCACTACTGGCACAAAAATCCCAACTATTCGAACAGCTTACGAGCTGCACCAGACATGACGAAGTTGGAAACATCTTAGCCGTTGAAACTTCCCCGTATTGGAAGGAGCACTACACGTTTGACAAGCCAACACGAAAGACTGCTTGTCGAATTGGTGAACAGTTGGTTGACGTGGTTATTTTGAACACCATCGCACCCATCATGTACTTTTATGGCCAACTCAACTCGCTTCCAAACTGGACGGATCGCGCGTTGGACTTACTCGCAAGTGTTAAACCCGAAAACAATAGGGTTACACGCCGTTTCACCGATGTTGGGTTTGAGGTTAACAATGGTCTTGCGAGCCAAGGAGCTTTGCAATTGCACAACAAATACTGTACTTTTAAACGCTGTCTGGAATGCCAGATTGGTCACGAAGTTTTAAAGAGAGAATGAAACAACGATTAATCAATACGAGGAAGTTTATCATTGAGCAACGATTCTTTGGAGTATCTGCGTACGTAGGTCAAAAGCTCGGAATGAGCGACTCCAGAATCCGTTTGTACTTCATCTATTTGTCGTTTATCACACTTGGCTCTCCGGTGCTTCTCTATTTATTCATTGCTTTTTGGATGGAGATTCGAAATAGCTTCGGAAGGTCACGCCGTTCTGTTTGGGATTTGTGATTCGTATTCTCCTCATTTACAATGCGTTTAGCCCTGTAGTGGAATAAGGTCATCCCAATTTCTGTTGGGTAAAACACTGCATCAGATAAAACCTTAAAAAAAAATCAAAAAAGTATACTTGGTGGTGCAACCTTTTGCGACTTGTAGAGACTAAATGGGCAAAGAGAAAAAGTTGGCAAGCGAACAGGACTTAATATCCGCCTGTATTGACAATGATTCACGTGCCCAAAAGATATTATTTGAAACCTATGCTCCCAAGATGTTAGGGGTATGTGCCAGATATTGCTCAAACATGGAAGACGCAAAAGATGCGCTTCACGAAGGCTTTATAAAAGTTTTCCGACTTATCGGGAACTTTAAGGGCAATAGTACGCTTGAAACTTGGATGACCAGACTAATGATTAACACGTCCATCGATCACTTTAAGAAAAGCATCAAATACCTGCATTTCGAAGAGCACGAAAAGGTGCATCAATACAGTGATGAGGAGTCGTCTTATTCGTTACAAATTGAAGAAGAAGAACAAATAAAGACCGAGGATTTATACAAAATCATCGAACAACTGCCGGAGGGCTATCGTTTGGTTTTTAACTTGTATGTAATCGAAGGTTATACGCATAAAGAGATTGCCGGAGAACTGGGTATCAGCGCGGGAACGTCGAAATCACAATTGGCAAGAGCTCGCACAATGCTCAAAAAACTGGTTAAAGAACAGCTTAACATTGGCTAAGAAGAATAAACATATCGACGACCTGTTTAAGGAAGGCCTAAAGGGCAATGAACTTCCGCTCGATGGAAGCGAGTGGGGTCGTTTGTTTGATGAGCTGCATCCACCAAAGAAAAAGAGATTTGTATGGTGGTGGTTTGCTTTGCCGGGTGTTTTGCTTTCTGCTGTCTTGGTGTTCTTCTTGATGCCTGAAAAAACGAAAGACGTTGATGGTGCCTCAACTAATCAGGTTGTTTCTACTCAAACTCCAAACTCAATTGCAGATAATTCAGATCAGACGTCAAAATCTGCATCAGTAGAAAAAATAGAAGAGAAAAACTCGGTGGAAAACGAGGTTCAAAATATTGAATCGGAAGTCGAGAAGTCAGTTGAATCAAACTCAGGTGGTTTGAGTCGTCAAACGAGCTCAGCACCGGGAATAAGTGAGAATAATAAAACCAGAGAACGTAAAGAACTTGAGGTAAGCACTTCACGTACACCTTACGTTGTGTTAAGTATGTCTCCGATTACTGGAGTAAACTTGAGTCTCGAAAATCCTTTGAGTCCCATGATTTCTCTACCATTTGGATTGGGATATCCGGCAGTATCAATTGACACCAACAACCCTGCAAGTGAGTACATCATGAAAGGTCGATTTATTAGCCTTGGTGGTGGAGCAAATCGTTGGTCGCAGCAGTTGGAATCTAACGACAACAAATACTTGGAACTCCGTGGCAAGAACGAAAACACCGCAATCCTTCCAGACTTCTCGATTGGGTACCAGCACGACTTTGCCAAGTTCCGATTCAATACGGGTGCGGCGTTCACCACAAAAGGTCAGACGAACAGTCGTGACTTTACCTTCGAAATTTATGATTCCCTACCCTACGTAGACCAAAACGGTCAACGTACCTGGTTGCCCTATAATTATCGTGACACTACTGTATCGGGATTAAACAGCCCGAGATACCAGTACGTACGATTGCCAATTGGGTTATCTTATCCTGTGCGACTTTCTGATCGTGCTGAATTGGATTTGGGTGTGAACACCTCTCTTCAAATTTTAACAGGGGGTGCCGGTTTTATCCTAGGTAATGGACTAAAACCACAAAACGTGCAGCAATTAGGCGGTTTTAACCGTCTACAAGTTGGACTTAGCGGATCTGTAGGCTTCGGTTATGCAGTAACACGCCAAACCAAGCTTAGAATATCAGCAACGTACTCCGGTGACTTGTCGGACATGAATCGCTCTGCAAATAACAGTCAGCGCTTCAACGGATTAGGACTAAATGCTGCGGTGCAATTTAATATCAAGAAAAAATGAAACGATTACTACTACTCTTCGGCATTCTGACCTGCCTTGGCCTTTCACAGGCCAGCGGACAAATATGGCAATCTGTTGGAAGCGGTTTGCGCTACAAACCCGTTGCGGTAACATCAATTGATAAAGCTTTGATCGTGGCTTACGAAATATCAAATGACGGCGCCAAGGGTGTATCATTCGGAATTGGTATTTGGGATGGAACAGTATGGCGTCACCTACCTCAATTTAGCTGTAATGAAGGGTCTGAGATTAATGCGTTGCAATACTATAAAGGTGAACTTTACATTGCCGGGAAGTTTAACGCGCTTGAAACCAGAACAAAATCTGTAACGCTTAACCGCACCAATCACTTGGTTAAGTGGGACGGCCAAAAGTATGCATCGGTCTTAAGCTTTAACAATGGTGCGACAAAAATTGGTTCGTATATCAAGAGTCTTCATGTATACGAAGGCCTTCTTGTTGTTTGTGGAAGTTTTGCAAACACTCGATTGACCGGCGCGGATAATATCAGCTTTTTTGACGGTGACAATTGGAAGGCAAGTCCGATAAAAGAACTGTCCGATGTTAATGGTCCGGTATTCACGGCATTTGCAGATGGAGATGACTTTTACATCGGAGGTGATTTTGAGTCGATAAGTAAAGTTCGATCGCCCTATGTAGCAAAGTTCACGAAAAGGGAGCTAATCAAGTTCAGTAGTTCCAACTACGCTCACGTGTACAAATTTGTAAAGTTCAAGGATCGAATCATTGCTATGGGGGCTAAGCTTACAGGCGTTTCACCCACCTACTTCTTCGACGTAAAAGACTCAACAACCAACCTCCTAATCGGGAATATTTCCAAAAACGAAGGGGTAAAAGACATCATTTCTCTTTCAAATGGCATTTATGCCTGTGGTTCGTTTGGACTAGGCTCTAACTCCGACAAATACACGTTGATCCGCTTAGATGGCAACCAATGGGATAAGATGAATGTTGGACAGTTAAACGATCCAACGCACTTCATTTTTCAAAACAACTCGTTGCACTTATTTGGCGGGTTTGAATCGTTTCGGAACATCGAGTTGAATCATGTTGCTCAAATTGAAACAGCAATAAATCGAGGTGCGGTCACCGGAAGGATATATCACGACAAAAACGACAACTGTCAGTTTGATTTCCGAGATGAAAACCTAGATGGTTTTTTACTGCGCATAACACCGGGAAACCAAATGGTTAAGCCAAGGGCAGACGGGCGGTATTTCGTTTTCTTGGAAGATGGAGAATACACAATCACCGTGCTTCCGGGTAAGTACTGGAAGACTTCTATCTGCGGGGCGCTCAGTCAGAAGGTTACGGTAAAGACAAGAGAGGTAACCGAGGATATTCACTTTCCATTGCTTCAGCAAAGCGGAATCAAGGATTTATCGGTGAATTTGTCATCTACTTCCGGACCTCTTGCCAAGCGCAACAACAAACAACAATACTACATCGATTACAAGAATCTTGGTTCCAGCGAATTAGTGCATGGCACTGTAACGCTGAAGTTCGATAAAAGACTGAGTAACCTAATTGCCAAACCTGCACCTATATCAGTTATGGGTGATAGCGCAACCTGGCGCATCAAGGATCTATCTCCGGGTGAAACCGGTGCCATTAATTGCATTTTCGATTTAGAAGATACCGCGAGTGAGAATATTGAACTACTTGCAACGATTGAGCAATCCGCCCAAGAGGAGGACAACGAGAATAATGAAAGCTCGCTAACCCAGGTAATTATGGACGAAGATGTAGACATTCACAAGTTTGTAAATCCAGGTACGACGTGGTCAGACACCGCATACATCTATCCGGATGCTCAAAAAATCGATTACCAAATAACCTTCGCGAATTATACAAACGACACTGTGCGATCTGTTTACGTGATCGACACTGTGGAGTTAAATTCCACCATCACTTCTTACGACTTTATTGCAACAAGTCACCCCGTTGATGAAATCATATTCGCTGGACCTAAATACAGCGACTACGGAATAATCATCTACCACTTTAAAGACATCAACCTTCCTCCAAACCCAACAAAAAATGGGGAAATAGTAAACGATGAAGGACATGTTTTTTTTAGAATGAACCTCACCAATAACTTACCGGTTGGACAAGAGTACTTCAACCGTGCCAAGGTGGTTTTCGATTATGATTTTGACAAGCTAACGAATGAGGTTTCAACCATTGTGGAAGAAAACTCATCTGTACACAACCTTGCAAATCAAGTTCATACAGCATATGTCTATCCAAACCCAACGACTGGCAGTTTAACGCTGGATATCCCGCAAGGAAGGTACACGTATAGCGTGACAAACGCTTTAGGTGTCACCGTTTTGGAAGGTCGCCTGAACGAAGAACAAAATGTGGATTTACATGAACAAACTCCCGGGCTCTACTTTGTCACAATTGATGGCAAAGGGCAACAGTTCACCAGCAAGGTGCTCAAGTATTAGTTAGTACTTTGGTCATACTAAAATTGACCAATACTTGATTCCCACATAAGTGCTCGTTACGGCCGTTTGCACGGAAACCATGGTGCTCAAAAAAAGGTCGCGCAGTAATACTCACATCCGAGCTGAGTCTAGACATTTTATTTAAGAGGGCAAAATCTTGCAAGGTTTGTAGGAGCTCTTTGGCTACTCCCTGACCCCAAAAGTTAGGGGCAACATATAAGAAGTCGATATAGCTTTTTTCAACCCCCAACGATATAAAACCCACTAGTTCCCCGTATACTTCCGCCACCCAAAACAGTTGTTTCGTTAGTGCTTGTGTCCACCGTTTTTTGTTTTCCAACGATTTAAGCCATTCTAGTTTTTGTGCTTGAGTGTAATGCGCATTTGGGATTGCTTGAATGCTGCTTCCAAACACCCGGAGTATGTCCGGAAGGTTGTCTTTAGTTGCCAGTCGTATTTGTGTTTTCATTCTATGGCAGTTGAGTAGCAAACGAAAATATTGAGGTTCCCGGTAAAACTGTACACAACTGCACTTTTTATGACATGATACCTCTGAGTGGACCGATGCTTTTGGTCTAAATCCTAATTGCCATGTCGGTTTCCCTCATCCACATATAGCTCTATCTTTGCCCAAAAATTCCAACGATGTCTTTTACACCTAAGTTTGACTTGTTAGAAGAGCTGAAATGGCGAGGGTTATACCATCAGCATATTCCGGGAGTAGATGAAGCTCTGAACAAAGAGCAAATTACCGGTTATGTGGGCTTTGACCCAACTGCCGACTCTTTGCACATTGGTAACCTTGTACCTATCATTTTGCTTGTGCACTTGCAGCGTGCAGGCCATAAGCCAATTGCGCTTGTAGGCGGGGCAACCGGTATGGTGGGTGACCCATCGGGGAAGAAGACTGAGCGAACCTTGTTGGATTTAGACACGCTAAACCACAATTTGGATTGTCAGAAAAACCAACTGATGCAATTCTTGGATTTCGAAGGCGAAAATGCCGCCGAAATGGCCAACAATTACGATTGGTTTAAAGACATGAACTTTTTGGAATTCATTCGCGATATAGGTAAACACATAACCGTGAACTACATGTTGGCGAAGGACTCAGTTAAGAACCGGATTGACGATGGAATATCCTTTACCGAGTTCAGTTACCAGCTGGTTCAAGGCTACGATTTTTACTACCTCAACCAGCACAAAAATTGTAAGCTACAAATGGGTGGTAGCGACCAATGGGGAAACATCGTTACCGGTGCCGAATTAATTCGAAGAAAAGGTGGTGCAGATGCCTATGCTATCACAGCGCCACTACTTACAAAAGCCGATGGAAGTAAATTCGGTAAATCCGAAGGTGGAAACGTTTGGTTAGACGCGGAGAAGACATCACCTTACCAGTTCTACCAGTTCTGGATTAATCAGCGAGATGATGAGGCAGAGAAGCTCATTAAGATCTTTACGTTGTTGGACAAAGAAACGATCCAAGGCATCATTGATGAGCATAAAGGACAAGAATACAAACGTGGTCTTCAAATTCGATTGGCTCAAGAAATTACTACTTGGGTTCACGGCGAAGACGAAATGAAGAAAGCCGAACACTTGACCGGAATCTTGTTCTCGGACAACGTGATGGATAATTTACGCGCTCTGGATGAACGCGACTTTCTTGATGTGTTCAGTGGCGCCAAGCAAGGCAGTGTAGACGATGTCATTGGAAAATCAATTGTTGATGTGCTTGCTGAAGCCGGCTTCACTCAATCCAAAGGAGAAGCTCGTAGAGCAGTAAAAGAAAACTCCGTTTCGGTGAACATGGAAAAAGTGGGTGAAGACTTCACTTTTTCGGCAGAGGATATCATCAAAAGCCGTTTTGTATTGTTACAAAGGGGGAAAAAGAACAAGTTCTTACTAAAAACAAACGCATAGTCTATGTCCATAGAAAGCTTCGACCCGAAAGAGCTTCCCGTTAGACAAGTACATCAATTCTTATTGGGCAGTGTTGGTCCCCGACCTATTTGCTTTGCAAGTACAGTAGACAAAGACGGGAATAGAAACTTGGCTCCATTCAGTTTCTTCAACGTGTTTAGTGCCAACCCACCCATTGTGGTTTTCTCACCTGCACGAAGCGGCCGCACCGGAGAATCAAAAGATACTTACCACAATTGTGTTGATGTTCCAGAGGTAGCCATAAACCTGGTTAGCTATGACATGGTGCAACAAATGAGTTTAGCGAGCTCTCCTTATCCAAAAGGTGTTGACGAGTTTGTGAAAGCAGGATTTACATCAAAAAAATCAGACTTGATAAAGCCAGATTTGGTTGCTGAATCTCCCGTACAGCTTGAATGCAAGGTAAACGAGATTAAATCACTTGGTGAAGGTGGAGGTGCAGGTAACCTCATCATTTGTGAAGTGTTACGAATACACATCAATAGCGACTTGATTCTGGAAAAGAACGACATCAAACAGGTTGACCAAGACAAGATTGATCTGGTTGCTCGTATGGGTGGGAACTTCTATTGCCGCGCAAAGGGTGACGCCCTATTCGAAATTCCAAAACCGATTACCTCCATCGGTATAGGAATCGATGCACTTCCTGAGGCTATACGAAATTCTGACCACCTTACCGGGAATCACCTTGGTCAACTCGGTCAGGTAGAGACCATTCCCGAAATAAGTGCATTAGACGAAACCCCAACTTTGTCGGTAAATGCTGCGTTCGAAAAAGCAAAAGAATTACTGGCAAGTGATGAAACAGTCGAGGCCTTGAACATATTGGTTAAAAACGTCTCATGAACAAACGATCCCTTTTTAAACTGATCATATACGTTGTTAACTGGATTAAGCTAACGTTGATAGCGTTCCCATTTGTTGCCGCTTTGGTTTCGATGAAACAAGGCAAGCTGCAGTACGGTTATGACTTTCTTACCGTTGACCACAATTGGTCAATCATTATTTCCATAGGTTTGGGTATGGTGCTAAATACATGGCATGCTATTTCTTTCGAAGAAGTGGGTAACATCGACCCTAGGCAATACCTGAAGATGCGCCAAAGATTTTGGCTAAAAACAACGGGGGGTCTGACCATGGAAGCGATTCGAAGCAAGATGCAGGAGTTTGTTAAAGGAAATAAACGCGCCAAAGTCCTTGCTGATACAGACAACCAATTCAAACTACAACTAAAAAATGGTTACGGCTTCAAGGACATTATTGAGCTCAATGCAAATGATGGAGGAATTGAAATCTATTCCCGTCCTAAAAGTGTTCTGAACATTGTAGATATGGCGCGAAATCTCAAAAATGTCAAAACCATTAGCTCATATCTGATCAAAAAATAAAGCTCTATGAACGTTGCTATTCTGTCCGGATCATCTCGAAAAAACAACAACACCTTGCTTGTGGCGAAGGCATTAAGCCTACTTCACACAAAAGCTGGTGATACAAGCCACGTTGTAGATTTTCAGAACTACGACCTGCCGTTCTTTAATGGTGACGCATTGGATGAGGACAATCCTAGCCGGTTTCAAAAAGAGCTAATCGGAACTTGGAAAGAAGCTGACTTGGTTTACATACTCAGCCCAGAATACAATTGGTTGGTTTCTCCCGAGCTATCAAACATGACCAACCACTACAGCGGAAAGCAGCATGCATTCTTGTATAAGGACAAGGTTTTTGCCTTTGTCGGCGTATCGACAGGAATTGGTGGACGGCTACCAACCATGCAGCTATCCAGCGTTTTCGAAAAGCTGATTTTCTTCCTGCGACAACATTCTGTTTGTTCTCCAAACAAGTTTGAATCTCATTACACGCATTTGGAACTAGACAAAGACGGACATTTCCTTCGTGATCAGGGCTACGAACAGCGCATGCAGTACTTTGTTGATTACTGTTCTGAGCTGTGCTTAAGATTTAAGCCATAATTCCCTCTGCGAGTACAAAACCCGTATTTTTTTTCTTTGATATTCTGTAGATTGCGACTTGCTCAAAGAAGGCGGTACATCGTGTGATAAACACTCGTCAGATAAACGCTCGAGCTACAAACGTACAAGCAAGAGAATACCAATGAAGACAAGAAATGTATTGGCACTGTTGGCCATGATTACACTCACTTTTGGCTCGTCTTATGGCCAAGACAACCTAATTCAACGCACCCTTGGAGGAAGCAAAACGGACAACAGTTACGCGATAGAGCCTACTGTAGATGGCGGTTATGTAGCGGTTGGATACACCGAGAGTTTTGGAAAAGGTGGTAAAGACATGTTCATGATCAAATTTGACGGCATGGGTCAAGTTGAGTGGGGTAATGCCTACGGTGAAAGTGGTAATGAAACTGCTTGGAATGTAGATGTTACACGAGACAGTGGTTTTATCGTAGTAGGAAATACAAATTCGTACAACAGCACAACAAATGGCGATGCCTTAATTTTTAAGACGGATGACACCGGAAAAGTTGAGTGGGCTAGAACCATTGCATCAGACAGTGTTGAAGACGGTTATAACGTTTTAGCATCTTTCTTCTCTGATGGCTACTATGTAACTGGTTTTGTTCGGAACGACTCCACTGGAGACGATGGTTTTATCGCAAAACTTGGCTCAAGCGGAAACATCAGATGGTATAAGAAATTTGGAAGTACCGGAAATGAAGAAGCATATGGGTTGACTGAGGATCGCCATGGTAACGTGGTAATCTGTGGTATGACCACGTATGACAGCATTACCAATGGAGGACTTACCGGGAGTTCCGGTTCATCAGATGCTTTTATCGCGAAGTTTGACTCAACAGGTGGGTTCAAATGGATGAAGACCTTTGGTTCGGATAAAGACGATGTAGCTTGGGATGTGAAATCGATTAACAACAAGTATGTGGTTACCGGTTTTACGAAAGCGGTGAGTACCGGAGATCCAGACATCATGTTTATTGAAACCGACACCAACGGTAATAATGCCAGTGCAATGGCAATTGGAAGCACCGGAGACGATAGAGGATTTGAGATTACAAGTGCTCCGGGTACTTCAGGTGGCTACGTGATATCTGGTTATGCTGAACCTCAGCCGGGTGACCGTCAAGTTATCATGGCAGAAATTAGTAGCACCGGTTTGTTAGGCAACACAACGGTTTATGGTGGTAGCGATCGCGATGGTCACTGGCCAACATCGATTGCCCCTACATCTGACGGAGGTTTCATGATCTTCTCAACCGCTAGATCGTTTAATAGCACTAGCGACGACGACCTGTACTTACTCAAAGTAAGAGGTGATGGAACGGCTAACTGCAACTCTGCAGTAGACCCAATCAACGGAGTGAATTTCACACCTGCATCAAAGTCATTTGGATCCATCACGGAAGCAACTGCTACCCAAACACCAACTGTTTCGGTAACGCAAATAACCACCGGTTCGGACACGACACTTTGTTGTCAACTCAGCGCAGCTTTGCCTCGCGACTCAGTTAAAGTTTGTGAAGGCTTACCAGTGACTATTGGTACACGCGGTATTCGTGGACTTAAATACTCTTGGACGGATGAGTCAGGAAAAGAGATTAGCACAATTTCGAACCCTCAAGTCCGCCCATCAAAAACTACCACATACAAAGTAGTGGTGTCTTCAGATGAAGATAACGCCTGTGGTAGTGACTCGGCAACTATTAAAGTTGTTGTAAATACGCTTCTAACGGGTGATTGGGCTCGTGACACAAGCTTTTGTGATGGAGACAGTGTAACCATTATTGGGTCTAGCAGTTTGGTTGCCTACAACTGGGTTGGGAATACGGTTAATTCAAACAGCCGCAACATCAAACTAAAACAAACGGACACTATTGTATTTACAGGTATCGACGTAAACTCTTGTTCTTACAAGGACACCATGATTGCAACTAAGAATGCGCTACCAAGTTTCTCTTTGGGGAGCGATACGACAATTTGCGAGGTAGAACCAATCACGTTGGTTGGGCCAAGTAACATGTCGAAGTATGATTGGAATAACGGGGATGGCAGTAGCCAGAACTATACCACCGGAGTGGAGAAAACACACACATTGGTAGTAACCGATGCAAATGGATGTTCGTTTGAGGATAACATTGCCATATTTACAAACCCATCCTCACCATTCAGTTTGGGTGCAGATGATACATTCTGTATGGGTGAGAGTTTCACTATCCTCGGGCCTGGTGCACTTACGGGATATATTTGGAACGACACAGCATCCAGTCTACAAAACCTAAGAGTAACAGCTGCCGGAACATATCATTTGACGGCATTCAATAGCTTTGGATGTCCTTCTCGCGACACGATAAATATCGCTGAGCGTGCACTTCCTATGTTTGATTTGGGACAAGACCAAAACTTGTGCGAGGGTACAACAATCACTTTGCGTGGTCCTGCAAACATGAAGAGATACTTCTGGAATATTGGAACGGTTATCGATTCACTGGTTGTAAACGCACGAGGTTTGTATACGCTGGAAGTTGAAGATCAGTTTGGTTGTGAATACCTAGATTCTATCCGTATCACTGAAGTTGACAATCCGGTTATTTCACTTGGGAACGACACAACTATTTGCTGGGGCGATGCATTAACGCTCACTCCGGGATTAGGGTTTGCGTCTTATGATTGGTCTACCAACGAAACAACAGAAAGCATTTCCGTTACGGATGAAGACACCTACAGTGTAACGGTTACGGATAACAACGGTTGTGAGGGCAGTGCTTCAATTGCGGTAGACACGATGGATTGTAATGGTTCGGTTCTTCGTATGGCATTGTCGTCATTCGAATACTACCCTGTACCAGCTAAAGATGTCTTGAATCTGCGATTTGACTCCAGAGACAACGATGACCTAGTAATTCGATTATTGGATATCCGAGGTGTTGAACACAGAATCATAGAAAAACGCGTTGTAAGCGGGAAAAACTTGATTTCACTAAATCTTGATGGTTTAAGTACCGGACAATACATTGTACAACTTCACAATTCAAAAGGCGTTGCTGCGTTTAGTGTGATAGTTGAGTAAGAAAAACCATGTCGATTGAAGTAGAGGGGCTGGCAAAAAAATATGGTGATCAGTGGGCGGTAGACCACGTCTCTTTCGACGTGCCTGCCGGTCAGGTAGTTGGATTCCTTGGACCGAATGGTGCAGGAAAAAGTACTACCATGAAAATGCTCACCGGCTACATCTCCCCTACTCAAGGAAGTGCTAAGGTGTGCGGAATTTCTGTTACAGATGATAGTCTTTCCGTTCGCAAACAGGTTGGTTACCTACCTGAAAGCAATCCATTGTATTACGACATGTATGTGAAGGAATACCTGCGTTTTGTTGCCAGGCTTTACGACTTAGGTAAGCAGACAAAAAGTAGGGTGTCGGAAATGATTGAACTCACCGGTTTACAGCTTGAACAACACAAAAAAATCGGAGCTTTATCAAAAGGATACAAGCAGCGAGTTGGAATGGCTCAGGCACTCATGAACAACCCAAAGGTGTTGATTCTCGACGAGCCAACATCGGGGTTAGATCCCAATCAGATTACAGAAATCAGAAAGCTGATTACCAACATCGGTCGGGAGCGAACGGTGATGCTATCAACCCATATCATGCAGGAAGTGGAAGCTATGTGCAGCCGAGTCTTAATCATCAATCGAGGAAAACTCGTTGCAGATGACTCGATCTCCAATCTCCAGCGCCAACATGGCAATAAACAAAGCCTTCAAGTAAAGTTCAAAAATGGTGTTGATATAACTCACATCAAGGCAATTGAAGGTGTTATAGACGTGGACGACCTAGGCGGTTATCGGTATCGGATTGATGCAAAGACCGATCTAAACCTACAAGAAAAATTATTCAATTTTGCCGTGGAAACCAGCAACGTTTTGCTCGAACAAAAGGAGGTAGAACAAAGTCTTGAGTCGGTATTTAAAAGCTTAACTCGAAATGGTTAGTATTTTCATTAAAGAAATACGAAGCTTTCTGAGCTCTTTGATTGCCTACATTGTTGTGGCCGTTTTTCTATTGGCCATTGGTTTGTTCATGTGGATTTATGACGACACCAATGCATTGGATTACGGCATGGCCAGTATGGACACCTTGTTCATGATGGCACCTTGGGTCTTTGTATTTCTTATATCGGCAATTACTATGCGTTCGTTCGCCGAAGAGAAGAAAACCGGTACTATTGAGTTTATCACAACCAAACCTATTACCGATACTCAAATCATACTCGGCAAGTTTTTCGCCGGTCTGACTTTAGTTCTTTTTGCACTGATTCCCACCTTGTTGTATTATTTCACAATCCACCAGCTGGGAAGCCCTCAAGGCAACATCGATACTGGAGGAATGTGGGGTTCATATATTGGTTTGGTTTTACTTGGGGCAGGTTATGTTAGCATTGGTTTGTTCGCATCGTCGCTTACGGACAATCAAATTGTATCCTTTGTTCTGTCTGCATTCCTGTGTTTCTTTACCTATTCCGTGTTGGGCCAGCTTAGCGGTTTGTTTCCCACCGGAAAGCTGAACTATTATACCGAGTGGTTGGGTATAGATTTCCACTATCAATCTATTAGTCGCGGCGTGGTAGACACACGTGATGTAATATACTTTATTAGCCTTGTGGCTGTTTTTCTGGGTCTTACGAAACTCTCATTTAGCAGAAGAAAATGGTAAAAGAGAAGAAAAAGATATCCGGGGCCACTCAGGCACGAAGCAGGAGTTTGCTTCAGTTTGTCACACTGGTGGTGGCAGTGATTGTGGTGAACGTTGCCTCAGATCTGTTTTACCAACGATTCGACCTTACCAAAGAAAAACGATATACGCTGAGTGAAGCAACGCATGACTTGGTAGACAGGCTGGATGAAACGCTGTATGTTGAAGTATTTCTAGAAGGCGAATTCCCAACTGAGTACCGTCGCCTAAAAAATGCGATGCGTGACATGTTGAACGAGTATCAGCACATCAGCCGCGGAAACATCGTTTACAAGTTCACCGACGTATTGGGCGACAAGGAAGTAAAGGAGAAAGAAAACATCCTTCAACAATTTAGCGGAAAAGGACTTCAAATTACTCGGCCTGAAGTGGGTATGGACGAAACAACGTCGGAGCGTTACATCATCCCGGCAGCTCTAGTAAAATACAAGGGTAAGGAGTACCCGTTAAACTTATTGAAGCGAGAATTTGGCCGATCCTTAGACGACGATATCAATGCCAGTATCGAGTTATTGGAATATGAAATTGGTAACGTCATTCGTAAGTGCATCGCTCGTAAAAAGATTCGTATTGCCTTCACGGAAGGTCACAACGAGTTGGATGAAGTTGATGTTGCCGACATATCGAAATCACTCAATGAGTTTTATCTGGTCGACCGCATAAACATCAACCTAACAGATACATCGTGCACCAAACAATTCTTGGGTCGTATGCAGCTAAACCCGGAGAAAGCGGGTGAAATCTTGCTGAAAGGCGTGATGCAACAAATGAATCAATACGACGCATTAATCGTTGCGAAGCCTCGACTGAATTTCTTGGATGAAGAGTTGTTCCTCATTGACCAGTACGTAATGAGTGGTGGTAAGGTTATTTGGCTGGCGGAACCGTTGATTGCTGAAATGGATAGTGTTGCGAAGTACGGGTCTATTATGACTGCCGACTACAATTTGAACATCAATGACCTGTTGTTCAGATATGGTGTTCGTATAAATTTGGATTTGATACAAGACCTCAACTGTCATGGAATTCCGGTGCTTGCGCAAGGGGGTAGTGGTAAGCCAGGGTTTATGCCTTGGTTGTTTTATCCGTTGTTCGCCCCTGAAGGTGATCACCCAATTGTACGCAACCTAACCTCTGTTTGGGGCCGGTTTGTGTCAAGTATCGATACATTGCCAAACAAGGATGTATCCAAAACCGTATTGTTACAATCTTCCGAAACCAGCAGAAAAGCCAGTAACCCGGCGAACGTATCGATGGAGTTGCTGAGGTTAAAGCCTACACCAGAGATGTTCCGTAATCCTAAAAACATATCTGCGGTGTTGTTGGAGGGCAAGTTTAAATCGCTGTTTGCTCACCGAAGAGCAATGAAGAATAGGAGTCCGATTGAATTCAAATCAGAAGTATCGGACAACTCCATGATTGTGATTTCGGACGGTGATTTAATTGCGAATCAGACCAACAAAGAGCGGAATCAAGTCTTCCCTTTGGGTATGGATAAGTATGCTACCAAGGCGTTTGGTGAGAAAGTTGAGTTCGCCAATAAGAAGTTCTTTTTGAACTGTGTAGACTATCTCTGCGACGACTCGAATTTGATTGAGGTTCGTTCGAAAAAGATCACACTCCGGTTGTTGGACAAAGCCAAAGTGAAGGCGGAGAAATCAAAGTGGCAAGCCATCAACATGATTTTTCCAGTGTTGGGCTTGGTGTTATTTGGTTTGATTAACTTCTGGATTCGCAAGCGGCGATATGTGGCGTAATCACTTTAACGTTAACCGTTGACACAAACCATTAACAGCACTAGCTTGTAATTGACAAATGTTCGAGACTTCGTACTTGGGAATTGGACATTCGACATTGGACATTGCACACCAATGCCTCGTTCGGAGATTTAAGTAAAATCCACTTGCTAATGTTGAGGGTTTTAAGGAGGGCAAGCAATTACCCCTTCCCCATTGAAAGATACGAATCCAATCATGAAGCCACAACAATAACTCTCCACCCGCCTTGATTGGCCCTCCAATCTATAATTCCTGTTTCTAATTCTCGAACTGCTCCTCGAACCACCACACCCACACTCACACTCTCACCTGTCTGCCAAGAGGCAGGCCCACACTCCCGTCCCCGTTCCTCAATTCCTCTTTGCCTTTACCGTCCTTGCTGCCTACCTTTGAAACATGGAACTTCCACGCGTAAAAATGGGTCGGAGAGGCAATAAGCGCTTCAACTACACTCCCAGATATTTTGATGAGGAAAAGGAAGACCTAGAAAACCGTATTGAAAAAATCAAGGCCGAAGTAACCGGGAATTACTCTAAGGAAGGTTTTGAAAAAAGGTTGCGTGCCGGCTTTAAAAATCGGGAAAAAGAGGTATCAGACCCCGGAGCTCAACAAGCATTACTAGTTTCTCGATTACGTGTTCTCTTGCTGGTGGTCGTGTTTTCTATGATTGCCTACATGGTGTTTTATACCAATACAATTGAGGTGATCTTTCAAGGCTTTCGCCAGATTAAGTAAACTAGGGTTATCCACATGACCCAAACCTTTGCACGTTCGTCTGGGGGCGTTTTTATTCCCATCTAACGGCAGTATCTTCGAGGTTTCAACATGACCGACTTCGTACGTCTTCTTCCCGAATCCATTGCAAACCAAATCGCCGCCGGTGAAGTGGTTCAACGGCCTTCGTCTGTGGTAAAAGAGCTCCTTGAAAACAGCTTCGACGCCGGTGCAACCAACATCAAGTTGGTATTTAGAGACGGAGGACAAACACTGATTCAAGTTATTGACAACGGAAAGGGCATGAGCGAAACCGATGCGCGCATGTGTTGGGAGCGTCATGCAACTTCGAAGATTCAAAAAGCAGAAGACTTGTTCGACCTTCACACCTTTGGTTTTCGGGGGGAAGCATTGGCCAGTATTGCTGCCGTTGCTCAAGTAGAGATGAAAACGAAACGCGATGAGGATGCTCTGGGTAGCCACATCGTAATCGAAGCGTCTGAAGTTAAGAAACAAGAAGCTGCGCCTTTGAATACAGGTACCATGATATCGGTTAAAAACCTGTTCTACAATATCCCCGTTCGACGTAACTTTTTGAAATCGGTTGCGGTGGAAACCAAATACATCATCGAAGCCTTCCAGCGAATGGCTATCAGTAGGCCTGATGTCTCCATGTCTCTATACAATGGCGAAAATGAAGTGTACAAACTCGCTGCCGGCTCACTCGAGTCCAGAATTCAAGATGTCCTGTTAAAGCGAGGAAAAGGTAAGTTGCTAACTGTTGAAGAGCATACGGAGATTGTAAATATCTCAGGCTTCATTGGGAGTCCAGAGCTCGCGCGGAAAACCCGAGGTAATCAATTCCTGTACGTGAATGGGCGATTCATTAAGGACCCATATTTTAATCACGCTATTTCAAACAGCTATGATGGATTAATCGAATCTGACCATCACCCATTCTATGTTTTATTCATGGAGGTTGAGCCATCCAAAATTGATGTAAACGTGCACCCGACCAAAACTGAGGTGAAGTTTGAGGAGGGTCGACCGATATATCAGATTATCCAATCGGTGTGTATGAAAGCACTTGGCGATTACAACATCACCCCACAATTGGATGAAAACGCATTTGTGCCACTATTTGATAATCCCAAACCGCACGATGGTCGGATTATCGGACCCCCCAAGGTGCGAACCAAGAGCGACTTCAACCCCTTCAGCGGAAATCCCGTCAAGAAAAAACAGCAAACCGACTGGGAAAAGCTTTACGAACCTTTTCGTGATAATCCTGTTGAACTGCCTTCAGAGCGACATCGTCAGACCGAAATGGATATCCATCCGTCGAAAACGGAAGTCGTTTTAGTGCAACAAGCGTTTCAACTTGAACTAAGCCACATCGTTTGTCAGGTGGAGAAACAACTTTATATAATTGATCAACAGCGCGCACACGAGCGGATTTTGTACGAAGCGTATAAGACCCAACTTCATTCTGCTCCTAAGTCGTGTCAGCAATTACTGTTTCCAAGAACAATTGTCCTGTCTCCAAGTGATTTTACGCTAATGCAAACCATCTTGGAAGACGTTAATGCACTTGGGTTTGACATAAGTGAGTTTGGCAAGAACACCATAATTGTGAACGGTACACCTGCAGATATTACCAAAGGTGAGGAACAGGACATTTTGGAAGGCATGCTGGAGCTGTACAAGCTGAACGAGCAGCGTGTAAAACTAGATAAACGTGAAAATTTGGCACGTTCCATGGCCAAAAACGCCGGAATTAAGGCTGGAACAGTTTTGGAAAGTGATGAAATGAATAAATTGGTTCAGGACTTGTTTCAATGCGAACATCCCGGTCTTACCCCACAAGGGAAAAAGACATTTGTTCCGGTTGACAACCAGATGCTGTCTCAGTTGTTTGAATAATTGATATGCAACAATACCGCGCAAGGAATTACGGGGGAATCACCCCGATGGTAAAGAACATCTTGATCATCAATGTGATCATGCTGATTGGGTCAATGCTGGTTCAGCAGCGTGGTATTGATATCAGCATGATGCTGGGAATGCACCACCCGCAAAGTGCTTTCTTTAAACCTTGGCAACTCCTCACTCACGTATTTATGCATGCCAACGCTATGCACTTGTTGAGTAACATGCTGGGCCTATACTTCTTTGGTACGATGCTGGAAATGCGCTGGGGAGGACAACGATTCCTGAAGTTCTACCTAATCACCGCTCTTGCCGCCGCAGCCTTACACATTGGCGTACTTCATTATAGAATGTTGCCTTTTCTGAGTAACCTTACACCGGATCAGATTGAAGCCGCATTTAGCCTTCACCCCTTTAAAGGCGATCCTACCGGCTTGAATCCAAGCCAGCTCAATATCGCATATATGGCCAATGTTCCCATGGTTGGTGCATCCGGTGCAATCTTCGGTATTCTGGGGGCGTGTTTGATCTATTTCCCAAACACTACACTTTACTTGATTTTCCCGCCTATTCCAATAAAACTGAAATACGCAGTAACTTTTTATGGTATTTATGAGTTAATAATTGGTATACAGAATAACGTAGGCGATAACGTCGCCCACTTTGCGCACTTAGGTGGGTTGGTTGCAGGTATTTTAATTGTCAAATATTGGAATAAGACCAGACGAGATCGCTTTTATTAACGTCTATAGAATATGACTTGGTGGGACCGACTTAAATATGAATTTGATAAGAACCCTTCGCCGGTTCGTAAATTGATTATTGTCAATGTAGGTATCTTCATTCTCTCCTACTTATTTGTTTTCGTGGTTTCTCAGTTTGTGCATCCCAACGGTGCGGAACAGGCTTGGACCCTAGTAAAGAATTTTTTCTATACGCCATCGGCGTTTGCAAAGCTCCTAATCAAGCCGTGGACGTTATTTACCTATATGTTCTTCCATGCCGGATTTAGACACATTCTAGGTAATATGTTGATGCTCTATTTCATCGGTCGGATTTTGTCCGACTTCATGAATAACCGAAAGTTCTACACCATATACTTTGGTGGCGGTGTTGCAGGAGCGTTGCTTTTTGTATTGATTTACAACCTGATTCCTTCCTTAGCCGGTGGAGCTGCAGAAAGCGTGCTCCTTGGTGCTTCAGGTGGCGTTATTGCAATTGTTATGGCGACAGCCGTATTAGTTCCCAATTATGAACTTTTCCTTTTTGGAGCGTTCCGCGTAAAAATGAAGTGGATTGCCATGTACTTGGTATTCCTCGATATTTTCTTCTTCAACAGCGGCAACCAAGGTGGTCATTTGGCTCACATTGGTGGGGCGATATTCGGAGCACTGTTCATCTTGCGCGAACAAGGACGTATCTCGTTTGACATGCTGAAAAACATCCGAAACCCATTCAAACCCAAATACACCATATTAGATGAACGCCAGTTTGTTCGGGAAAAGAAACGCGAAACGGTTAAAACAGCCTCGAGCTCCAAGTCGTCTCATCATCGAGCCTCAGGCAAACCTCACCAAGAAGAGATTGATGCCATTCTGGATAAGATCAACGAATCCGGGTACAGCAGTTTGACAAAAGAGGAAAAGGAACTACTTTTCAGGGCAAGTGATCAATAGCCTTGAAACGGATTTTCAAATCGCTCATCAAAGTTTTTAATATTGCCGTTATTCCCGGCATATTGGCCGCGTATCTCGCTCCATTTGTAAACCCCAAAACGTTCTGGCCCATTGCTTTTGCCGGCTTGTCTTTTAAGGTTTGGATGATTGCATTGCTCACCCTAGGTTTACTTGGTGTGCTTTACAAAACCAAAATGTTGAAGTACAACCTAATTGTACTTGCTCTGGGTCTACCATTTGTTTTTCGTGTGGTTGGACTCCAATCCAAAAGTGACGCTACAACGGGTGATTTTCGAGTTGCCAGCTTTAATACGCTATCTCTTGGTCGACACACCGGAATAAACACCTCCGACCAATTAGAACGATATCTCGACAGCATGGACGTGCACTGTGCTGTCTTCATTGAGTATCCATATAACTACGGCAAAATATCAAAGAAGAGCTTCCCGCACCAGATAAAGATTCGAAGCTTTCCTAGTGCCAGATCCGGTATTCTCATGGTATCTAAATACCCCATAACTGATTGGGGCAAGGTGAAGTTCACAGAGTTGTCTTACAACATGGCGGGCTTCATGGATATTAAACGCAACGGCGAAACCTTGAGGATTTATGGATTACACCTAGAAACGAACCGACTAAAACCTCGAGACTACCATGAGCTCCGTTCATTGGAGTTCGACTCTGCGTACAATGAAAAAGCAAAGAATGTAGCCGCTCGCTTACGACGGTCAATGTTCAAACGAAGCAGTCAAGTTAGCGACATCAAACAACATACGAGCGCCTGTCCTCATCCATTCATGATCTTGGGAGATTTTAACGACACGCCTCAGAGCTACGCATATCAGCAACTGAAAGAAGGACTTGACGATGCCTTTGTAACCTCCGGAAAAGGCTTTGATGCCACATTCCTCAAACCGTTCCCGTTGCTTCGTATTGACTATATTCTCTACCCGAAACAATATCAAGCCGTAAACTACCAATCTACAGACGAGTTATTCTCAGATCATAAACTCATTTTTGCAGACCTAAAAACAGATTAATGGAATTCATAGACGAACAACTATCTGCCTACGCAGAGAAACACACTACCGCAGAGCCCGAGCTTCTTCAAAAGCTCAACCGGGATACAAACGCCAATGTGCTGATCCCACGAATGCTTTCTGGTCATCTCCAAGGACGGATATTAAGCATGTTCAGTCATATGATTCAGCCTAAGCGCATCCTGGAAATCGGTACCTATACCGGTTACTCTGCGCTTTGTTTGGCGGAAGGTTTAACCCCCGATGGCAAACTAATAACCATGGACATAAACGAGGAGCTTGAAGATCGTGTGCGACGCTATATCAACGACTCGGATAACAGCAATCAAATCGACTTCCGTGTTGGAAATGCCATGGAAATTATCCCAACCATTGAAGATGAGCTAGACTTGGTTTTTATAGATGCCGATAAACCGAATTACAGCAATTATTTCGACCAGGTTATAGATAAACTACGAACCGGCGGAATAATCATTGCTGATAATGTATTGTGGAGTGCCAAAGTATTGGACCCGGAGCAACTTACCAAAGATGAAGACACTAAAGCACTGCATAAATTCAATGAGAAAATGCAACAAGACTCACGTGTTGAAAACGTTTTGATGCCTGTACGAGATGGTCTCATGGTAGTTCGAAAAAAATAGTACAATACCTACCTTTGCAGCATGAAAAAAATCGCATCATACCTGGTTTTGTTAACTATGGTTCTTCTTGCCGCGTGCAGTGGCCAGTCGAACGATCAAGCCTCCACCCCTAACCGAGACAAGGGCAGAGAAAAGAAACCTATTGAATCATCATATATTTTGGAGAAATATGGTGAAGGTCTCTACGCTCAAATGAATATCACGGAGGGTAATGTGTTAATTAAACTCGATATGGAACGCGCTCCGCTTACAACAGCAAACTTTGTTGGCTTGGCAGAAGGATCAATCCCCAATACAGCTAAAGGAGCCGGAGAGCCTTTCTACGACGGATTAAACTTCCATAGAGTAATCAGTGTTGCCAACGGAGATGGATATAACTTTATGATTCAAGGTGGTGACCCCGAGGGTTCCGGTATGGGCGGCCCCGGATATCAGTTCCGTCAAGAAATACATCCTGAACTACGCCATAGTGGTCCTGGTGTTCTTGCTATGGCAAATAGTGGACCCAATACAAATGGAAGCCAGTTCTACATTACGATTGAGTCGCAAGCCAGTCTAGATGGTTCATACAATGTGTTCGGTCAGGTTGTGGAAGGACAAAGAAATGTAGACCAAACACTAAAAGGGGATAAAATCCACTACGTACTCATTCATAGAATTGGGGAAAAAGCCAACAGCTTTGATGCGTTGGAGACGTTCAATCAACTAAAAAACACCAATAACTAAAACTATGCAGACTGTTGATCAATTCAACTTCTCCGGCAAAAAAGCACTTGTCCGGGTTGACTTTAATGTGCCATTAAACGACAACTTTGACATCACGGACGATGCGCGCATGAGCGCGGCCGTGCCAACCATAAAAAAGATATTGAACGATGGGGGCTCCGCGATTTTGATGAGCCATTTGGGACGTCCTAAAAATGGACCACAACCTGAGTTTTCATTAAATCACCTCGTAAATCACTTGGGTGAATTAACCGGTGCCAATGTGCACTTTGCCAGCGATTGTATTGGTGATGATGCTGTTGAAAAAGCAGAGAAGCTTCAGGCTGGAGAAATCCTTTTGTTGGAGAACCTACGCTTCTATTCAGAAGAAAAAGCGGGCGACGAAGAGTTTGCGCAAAAACTGTCGCGATACGGAGACGTGTATGTAAATGATGCCTTTGGAACCGCACACCGTGCACATGCATCTACATCGGTAGTAGCTAAGTTCTTTGGCAACAACAAATGCTTTGGCTATATCATGGCCAACGAAATCGAGAACGCCGAAAAGGTGATTGCCGCACCTGAAAAACCGTTTGTGGCCATCGTAGGTGGAGCTAAGGTTTCCGACAAGCTTTTGATTCTTGAAAACCTCATGAATGTGGCGGATACCATCCTTATTGGTGGAGGAATGGCCTACACATTCATTGCAGCTCACGGTGGATCAATTGGTAATTCATTGTTCGAAGCTGATCGAGTTGACCTAACCTTGGAGCTTTTGAAAAAAGCAGAAGCCAAAGGAGTTAATATTATGCTTCCGGTTGATTCTGTTTGTGCCGATGGTTTTACAAACGACGGTGGTGTTGCCACCCACGATAGCAATAGCATTCCTGAGGGTTGGATGGGCTTAGATATCGGACCAAAAGCGGTGGAGGAATACAAAGCCGTTTTGCTTGAAGCGAAGACCATTTTATGGAACGGCCCGATGGGTGTTTTTGAATTTAGCAACTTTGAAAACGGTACAAAGACCGTTGCCTATGCCGTTGCTGAGTCAACAAAGAATGGTGCTTTCTCTCTTATTGGAGGTGGCGATTCCGCGGCAGCAATCAAGCAATTCAACCTTAAAGAAGAAGTTAGCTACGTATCCACGGGCGGTGGTGCCTTGCTAGAATACTTTGAAGGTAAGACTCTTCCGGGAATTGCAGCTATTGAAGTAATGAGTAGTTAGTAGCGAGGCCCAACCATAATAGTATACAGGGCACAAGGGCTGAGTAAAACAATCTTCTTCGGTGCGGTTTCAACCCACCGACTGGGTGAACAACGTAAATCAAAGAAGCAAAACCATTCACTTCTGAATTCGGTGTTCGATATTTACACCGTTCGCTCTCACAGTGAGCTCAAAGGCGCAGAGCTACACAGAGACTTCGCGTTAATGCTCAAAGACGTAGAATACACTCAATAGTTACCGCGCAAATGGCTAATGGCCAAGAGCTAATGACGCTGTTCACCCAGTCATTCAGTCATCGTCCCCCTTTCAGAAAAATTTTGCTGCTCATTATCAGCACATTAGAAAATATTCGTTGAACAACGACCTTTCACAATACTAAAAACCACCCATTGTGTGTTTAGGCTTGGTATTTATTCAAACGTATTGATCAACTAATAATTGATACGATGAAAGCACTACTAGCAACCACTGTATTGTTTATCTCCTTGCTTGCCTTTCAGAAAGGCCCTTCTGCGGTAACAGATGGCAAGGTGACCGGTGTCTTCCAAGGTATGGATGACGAGGGTGTTTTGTCTTACAAAACAGATGACGGAAAAGTTGTTCTCTTCCACGAACTAGGCGACGATGTCGACTACGACCTGTTGGAAGATGAGTACATCGGCAAAAAATTTGAAATCACATGGAAAGACTCGGAGCAAGACGTTTATGACGACGAAGACGAGCCTACAGGTGAAACCGTAATGGTGAAACAAATCACGAACTTAAAGCTTATTAAGTAAGCCATAGTCCCAACCATTCAAGATGTATTTGAGAGTGGTTGTGATTTGTGTCTCAAGACACGAAAAGCCTCCTTCGGGAGGCTTTTTCAATGTACAACGTCGAACATCCAATGTTCAAGGAAAAAATGTGTTTCTGTGCGATCGCTTCGGTTTCACACAAAGACGCAAAGAGAGTCTTAACTGATTTCTGCCAAACGATTGAATTCGTGCATTAGTTGGCCACCGGCCATTCGTGCATTGGTGGCTACAGTCGTATATGACTTTGTTCGATTCATATCAAACTAAGCACTTCTAAATTCGATGTTCGGTGTTCGATATTTACACCAGTACCATTCAAGCACTCGCCCATTGCCAACGGCTAATAGCCAAAAGCAAACGGCTTGAAAACATCCATCACTTCACTTCAACCTCAACCCTTCGATTCTTGGCTTGCCCCTCAGGTATATTATTGCTTGCTATTGGGTTATCTGGGCCCTTGCCTTCGGAGCGAACACGGTCTGGTGAAATGCCTTGTAAAATGAGGAAAGATCGTACTGCTTTGGCTCGCTTCCAAGACAGTTGCATGTTATGGTCGTAATCACCAACACTGCTGGTATGCCCTGAAATGATAACCTCAATCTCAGGATAACAATACAGCATGTTACGGAGTCTCAGCAGTGTTTCAATCGACTCGGGTAAAAGCTCGGCCTTGTCGTTGTCAAAATATACATTCTCCAAGACCAGCTTATCTCCTGGACTCGGATTTCCAAAGAATCCTGTGTCTTGTTTTAAGGTATCGTAAACGGTAGCCGGAGGATAAACGGGCTCAATGTCCAAATTACACTTGCACTCCGTACTGTCTGAAATAGGCACCAATGAAACATCATCAATGATATAGTACGCCTCAACTGATTGGCCGTTAATGGATGTGAGCGCTATATCACTGAGCTTCTTGAAACTGCCAATGGTCACATACTTCTCGTTACCTGTCGCCCGATATCGGCACTGTAACATCATCCATTTGGTCTTGTAGGGTAGGTAGTTTTCGTTCAAGAGCAAGTTAGGCTGTTTACCGATCACCTCGTCCAAGTCCTCAATCGGTTTCTTGCTAAAGTGAACACCCAACCCATTACTCGTGTAAGCACATTGGTTTGCGAGCTTCACGTACAACGAAAAACAATAGAGGCTATCTTTCTTTAGTTTACTTGTAAGTTTATTCTGCAAGTACTCGATGTCCTTCATCAGACTGTAAACCCGAAATCCCATACAGCCCGTTCCCGACTTGCAATCCTCAGAATAGTAGAAGTCTGGCGTAGGTGAAATGGGTGTCCAATGCTTTACCTCGCCATCCCGTACCGAAGCTTTTGATGTGGAGAGTTTGGGGTGGTCTTCAAACATCGGATTCGAGATTAGGTTGTCGTCCCTATTGGGCCAATATATAGCGGTATCCAGTAAATGCGGACTGGCCAAGCGTTCCTCGGTAGATTCGTAATATCTCAGCTCGTTGGAAGCACGCAAATTGGTGTATTCACTCACAATCTTGGGAATCTTAAATCGGTTCGTATGCTCGAAAACCTTTAGCTCGCCATACTGCTTTACGATGTTCAACATAACGGGTCCTTCGATAATGATTACCTCCCGAAACCCGAGGTATTCCTGAACCTCACCATTATTGTAAACTACTTCTAATAGCTTCTCGCCTTCGCTGTCGTAGTAGGTTGTGAGGCCATCGTAAACTGTTGATTTGCTGCGCTCATTTGGCTTATGCCTCGAACGTTTGTATAGCTCACCGCCAACTCCATAATAGTCCCAAGTTCCCTTCTTTAAGCAGTACTCCTCCTCCAAACCTGTCACCTCTGAAACAGAAGTAACCGTGAGGTAATCGCCGTATTCCGATCGGATTAGCGTGTCATAAAACAACGTGTCTTGCGCCAGTGCATAAAGCGGAAACAGCAAAATCGTTGCAAAAAAGTATCGCAGCATAGTGGTTAACGTCGAAAAGGTAACTTTATTGAGCTGCCACTTCTCCTAGAGACTCAAAATGTTGGCCATAAGTCTGTATGCACCTGGTACTCCCGCTGGAAGTTCTCGGAAGAACGAAAGACCGGTATAAACAACGTGTCCTTTACCGTGCGAGCCTACCAGCAAACTCCCTTCAAGTGGTTCTGAATTGAGGTCGCGCATAGACAATATTGGCTTAATGTCTGTTGGCCAAACATCCGGGAAATACAGTCCTCGCTCTTGTACCCATCCGTTAAAATCCGTATCCGTTATCCGGTTCGGCTGTGTCATTACAGCATGACCGGGTTCCAGCACCTCAACCGTTGCGTCTTCCTCAGTAACGCGGTCTCTCGATAGTTTGATGTCAAACGGCCCCAAGGGTTGAGCTTTTAATCGGTGAGATGTGTTGTACTGCATCACCCAGGTTCCACCCGACTTAACATAGTCTGTGATTTTCTCGTTGATATCACCAATGTTTTCTAACGTGTTTAGTCCTCGAATTCCTAAGACCACTGCCTGATACGTTGAGAGGTCGGTTTGTTTTACGTCGTCTACGGTCAGTTGATCGACTGTATAGCCCATTTCCTCAATGGCTTCTGGCACTTTGTCTCCCGCTCCCATGATGTAGGCAATCTTTTTTCCAACCTTCTCAAGATCTACGCGGACAAACTTTGCTTCTGCCGTTGGGAAAACCGCAGCGTGTGGGATATGGTCGTAATTCAACCGGTAATAACCCATGCCATAAACGCGCGACACATCCTTAGCCAGCGCTTTAATCTTCACCTCACTTTGCTCGGTTGGCGGAGTAACTTTAAACGTAAACTGTTTGCTTCCCCCTTTTTTGGCTATTTCGTATTTGTGAAATGCGGGTTCGCACTTCCAACCATCCGGCATAAAAAGTTCAACAAATCCAGAAGTTTTTGCAGTGCCAGATTTCACTTCTACCGTTACATTTTTAGGTGCCGATGTGGTAAACACAAAAACCTCTTGCTGGAGGTTAACCATAACATTGGGTGTTACAACTAACGGCTGAATCACTTCTCCTTTGACTGGATCTGTATGCTGATGATTGATTGGAATACTGATTTGTATCTCTTCATTCTGATAGGTCATTACAACGCTCAACTGAAACGGATAATCCAGGATGGGTTTACCACGCTCAAGCTGATCATCTACTTTATATGATCCATATCCGTGCTCAGATCGCAACCAATAGGGTTGTGACGTAACATCAGGAACTTGCCATGCAAACTCGATGCTTTGATAATTGCTCTCTGCTTGTGGTTTGTATTCACTCCCCAGCGTTTTAATCGATTTTAGTTTAACCGCTTTGGAGGCTGTCCGCCACTCAAAGTTTGTTGCTACATTTTCACCCACGGTGAGCAAATCTGCAGATGTATGGGCTCTCATAACAATGCCCAAACAGCGTTGAATGAGGTCTTGAACTTCTTTCAATTTTGCTGTTCTGAATTTACTTTCAGGTAATTGGGCAATCTCGTTACGCGCTTCTATTAGAATAGGTACAACCGCCTCCGGGTTGGTTACATCAAACTCGGTAGCAGCTTTTTCGAACAACTTGTCGAGCATTTTACTTTCGGTACGCTCTTTCCAAGTAAGTGGAATTTGGTCGGTAATGTTTGGTTGTGCAGGATTACCGGAAAGTGACTCCAAGTATTCCCATTGTGGCTTCAAGAGAGGTGCGTTTCCAAAACCCTGGCTCTTATGCTGGCTTCTGCTAGCTGCAGAAATATCTGAGCCGGTTTTACCCAACAAGGTGAGGTTAGAGTTCACATCAATCTTCATGTATTTGTAGGGCGCTTTTGCAACCTGCTCGTCCATTTTTTCAACTGTTCCGTAAAACCAATAGCTGGTATTCCAATAGATGTGCTTTGTTTTCCAAACATCAACATGTCTCAACTGCTCTGGGTACATATTTGGATTGGCAGCCGCTTCAAATGCTTCAAATGCAAGCATAGCAGAAGCTGTATGGTGTCCATGTGTTGGTCGATCGGGATTTACCTCCGGTGAAAACCTGGTGATGATAATATCAGGTTGAACCTGTCTGATCACCCAAACCACATCGGCCAAAACCTCTTCCTTATTCCAGAACTTGAAGGTTTCTTCGGGTGTTTTTGAATATCCAAAATCCACTGCACGTGTGAAGAACTGCTTACCACCATCAATTCTTCTTGCGGCCAGTAACTCGTGTGTTCGAACCAAACCAAGCTGCTCTCCAATCTCAGTTCCTATTAGGTTCTGTCCACCGTCACCTCGAGTAAGGCTTAAATACGAAACATCCATCTTCTTATCCTGAGTTAGGTAAGAAATAAGACGAGTGTTTTCGTCGTCCGGGTGAGCCGCCACGTAAAGCACCCGACCTTGCACCTGCATACGTTGGATGTCGTGCAAAATTTCCGATGTCTGTGCACCGGTGATTATCGAACTAAGCAGAAATACTGCAGAAAGCAGCACACGAATGTTTGTCATAGTTATTCCTTTTCAAGAAAGTCGATGAGGTTATTGCAACTCCGTTTTAGAATTTGAAATACTTCTTCAAATCCATCGGCGCCGCCAAAATACGGATCGGGGACATCTCCTCCCTTATTCTCCTCGTCAAAGTCACGCATTTTTAACAAATCAGCTGTGGCATCGTTTGGTTTTATCTGGTTTAGATTATCGTAGTTGGATTGGTCCATAGCCAGAATTACATCGAAATCTTTAAAATCACTTGAAACCGCGTGTCGTGCTTTACTGGGTAAATACACACCATGTTCTTCAGCTGTTCGTAGCATCCGATTATCCGGTCGCTCTCCCACATGGTAGTTAGCCGTTCCCGCAGAATCCACCACATACTTATCCGATAAATTTCGTTCTTCCAACAAGTGGAGAAACAAACCCTCACCCATTGGGGACCGACAAATGTTGCCTAAACAGACAAACAACACGTGCTTCTTTTCCATGATAGTCTTTCAATTTTATCGCAATATGTAAAGTAATCTTCGGTTTTCGTAACCTTTGTATATGAATCGTATCGTATTGTTTCTGGCTTTAGGAGCCTTAGGTTTTATCGCGTGTTCGGAAAAAGAAGAAACGGACACACCCAACCAACCAACAGAATCTACCTATGACATTGGCGTTGTTGAGACAAGGTTGGGTTCCATGTACTTTTGGTTGTACGATGAAACCCCTTTACACAAAGAGATGTTTATCGACTTGGCCAACCAGTCCCACTACAATCAATTCACATTCAATCGTGTGGTGCGAAACTTTGTCGTCCAAGGTGGTTGTCCGGACAGTGTTTCATACTTTGAGAATAGTCCGTATCTGCTAGACCCTGAGTTCAGGGACAGTATTGGTCACATTTATGGTGCGCTAGGAATGGGTCGGGACGACAATCCGGATAAGCAATCTAATGGCTGTCAATTCTACATTGTTTGCCGTGAAACCGGTCTTCCTCAGCTCGACAGCAATTACATGATTTTTGGCCAAATCGTTAAGGGCACCGATGTGCTCGAGACCATTGAATCACAAAAAGTTGATGTGAACGACAAGCCGTTGGAAGACATTCCATTGAATGTCTATGTCCGAAAGTATACCGAAAAAGAGCTGTTAGATTCCTTGGGTCTTCAACTTTGAGTTGAATCGCGGCAAATGCGTTTTTGTATTTGACCACAACCATATCATCATACCTGCCGTAAACACCCAAATAGCAGGACCAATCCACCCGGCAACACCTGTTGTTGAATAAACAAACGGTATCGCGATTGCAACAACTATCAAGCGTAGTGAATCCAAAATCTTCGACCCCTTTCGGTTATCCAGCAATCGGCCGTGAGCAAACACCGAGAGTAAGATGGTAATCACCAATACCAAAAGTTGTTTATTCTCCCAGAGATCTCGAAGTACAACGCGTTTTGGTTCGTCTATGATGGCAAACATCGACACGAAAAATGCCAATGTGAGCAAGCTGTTTAAGAGTAAGTAGAAACCAAACGACTTGGTAACTGGAGTTTTGTGTGGCAGTCGGTTGCCTTGTTCATCGGTCTCGTATTTATTTGGCAGATAACCCACGTCACTTGGTGTCCAAACCGGCTTCGCGAAGAACAACTTCACTTTATCTTTTAAGTTCTTCGCCATTGATGCGCGTTTGAACAAGTCTTTCCAGTAGAAGAAGTTAGAATTGTACGCATTTTCACTTTCAAATCCGGTGGTGATGCCGTAGTCCGGCTCCTCTTCTTCTGGCGTGTAAGTACCAAACATCTTATCCCAAATCATGAAAACGTGACCGTAGTTATGGTCGATATACTTCTCGTTACGCGCATGGTGAACGCGGTGGTTTGATGGCGTAGAGAAGATGTGCTCCAAAAAGCCCAGTTTGCCAACCAGTCTGCTATGTGTTACAAACTGGAAAGCTCCCACAAACAAGATGGCAGACAGCGCTTGCTCCGGTTGGAAGCCCATAAACGGCATCCAAATGAAAAACAATGAGCGGTTCACCACAGCAAAGAAGGATACTCTGAAAACCGTGGAAATATTGATGTCTTCGCTCTGGTGGTGCACAATGTGTGCCGCCCATAAGAAGTTTATTTCATGACTTAATCTATGGTGCCAATACGCAAGGAAATCCGCCACCAGCAGAGCCAATATCCACGTATACCACGTTTGAGGAATAGACCACAATGTTATGTTCTCAAACACCCAGAACGACGCCACAAAAAATACGTAGTACCAAAAGAACGCAGCAACGCGCTCGAGGATACCGCACGAAAGGTTTGCGATGAAATCAGAGAATGTATATGTATCGACTTTTCGTCTTATGGCGACGATCTTTTCGATCAGCATCATGACGGCCAATACCGACAGAAGAATAACCCAACCTTTTGCTGTCATTGCTTATCAGAATTTTGCGCAAAATTACAACTTAGAATGGCTACATTTTGTTCGGTGACAACAATCAGTTTGCGCTATTTGGACTAATGATCCGATGGAGCCCCATAAACATCAAGGTCATAAACACCGCCATAAGCACATGACTGATGTCGTGATAATTAAACCATCGAGAAATAGAGATTTGATTTGAATAGACAATTCCTGGGATCAAACTGTAAGCTAAGGCACCAATAATCCATTTACTTCCGGCTTTTTTAGTTTTCAAATAACGGTAGATGTGCATAGGCAAAACTAGACCCACTAAGCCAAATGCCGAGTTAACCTGAGTCACTCGAAAATCAAACAGACCAATCATAAGTGAAACGGCAACCAACCATTCGAAAAAGAACACATAAGGCAATACTTTACGCAACGATGGCTTTATCAACTCCTCGATTGCACGTAGGCTACCCATTTGCAAAAATCCGATTCCCGTGGCACCACAAATCCAACCAATCATTTTGGTCTTCGGGGAAACATAGGCTTGAAAGCCGTGACCGAGCCATGCAGCACTGGTCATGCCGATAGCGAAAACTAAAAAGTAGCCTCTAAACCATGGGTAGGAAACATGACTGCTCGATTTCTGTCTTTGAAAAAAATAGAAGGCTGTCCAACACACCAACGCCACCAAAAAATCTGTTAGCGTGGTTACCGGTTCCCGCCATTCAAAGCTTCCGATAAACTGGGTTGGGTTCAATATGCTGTCCGCTTCCACGGTGCAAATCTATTACTTACTCTTCGCTCTTCTGAATCAAAACATGTCGAAAAAAGCCATTGAAACCAGCTTCGTCGTCGTAAAGGAACTCTACATCGTTGTTTCCCACTATGGCATAGATGTCACGTGTTACATCTGTTGCGAGAAATGTCATTAAAGGATTTAACACTTTTCTCAGCAGCCCAGCTTTGCTGTGTGCTTGAACAAATTTGTCGAAAACAACAAGCTTTTTCCCCTGGTTTGAGTACCCGAACTGCTTCGTCAAAACACCGGTTTGGGTCGGGAATGACAGCAAGGATTAAGTGCAAGATTACCGCAGCCTAATATCAACACCTTTTGGGTTAACAATGTAAAGCATCACAGCAACATGGAACTGCACATAGACGCGATGACCAATCATTTTGGTGCGTTTGAACGCAAGACGATTACATTCCACTGCCACCCTAAGATGTAAATCACCTTCAGCCTAAAACAAAAACCCCTTCCTCACAAGAGGTAAGGGGTTTTGCATTTCAAGAAAAAAGAGTCCTATTCGCTCTTCACGAACTTGACAATTTTCACGGTTCCATCATCTGCCGTAAGGCGCGCATAATAGTAACCCGTAGGTAGTGTAGTAATATTAATATTTTGATTCTCGTCTAAGTCGGTCGAGAGTACAGACGTACCACCCGCATTATATACCTCTACCGTTGCAAGTGGTTTGTCTGCTTTAAAATCTACAGACTCTATCGCTGGTACCGGGTATGCTCCTGCGGTCCAATCTGGCTTCTCACTCGAAGCTTCCGATATTCCCGAAGTACCTGCATCTTCAGTTGTCACAGTGCTGTTTTGTTGAGTGTTTTTAAACACCATGCTGCGAGCACTTGGGTTGATTATCAAACGCTTGCTCAGGCTGTACGTACAACCCGATACGGTGTCTTTGGCGTAAAGAGTAACCTTGTAAACCCCTGGTTTCGCGTACTTATGTTGTACAGGATTTCCACGCTGACTAGTACCGTCACCAAAACTCCATCCGTAAACAACATCTTTACTGTTGCTGCGTGCTTTTAGTCGAACAACATTATCGTTGATCGTGATTTTAAAGTTCGCCTTCAAGTTACATGGCTTTTCGATTTTTACACGCTTGCAAACACACACTTTACACTTCGTTTTAGGGTTGAAA
>Ga0181574_10000109_pt1 | contig 71888 bp, 56 predicted proteins | sample 101ome_24_FD_145600 | JGI IMG/M metagenome (GOLD analysis project Ga0181574, IMG submission 145600) | Coastal salt marsh microbial communities from the Groves Creek Marsh, Skidaway Island, Georgia - 101410AT metaG (spades assembly) | ecosystem: Environmental > Aquatic > Marine > Intertidal zone... | reverse complement strand
AACCAGCTCAATCACGATAGGTGTCGCTTTCATTGCGTTGATCGGTGTAGCCAGTCCAAAGGTGGCATGGTTCTCTTTTCCATACTGCGGCCCGATAGCCCACCCGGTTCCTTCCGCTTTCGCCTTTGCGTTGTCGTCGATAGCTCCGATTACTTTCCAGGTCTTCGGTTGCCAGTGAGTTGCCTCTGCGTCGGCAAAGATATGACGTTTCCTATTGGCCGTGAGTAGTATTTGATTGAGAACGAAATTTCCATGCTCGACCCGGCCGGGGCCGTTTTTGGGCAGGGAAGGATCTGGAAGGACTTCTAGTTTGATCCCTGTCACCTGCATCCCCGCCGGGATGGAGCCCTCGATCCGGTAGGTCCCGGAATCGGCCTTGGTGCCTCCGACAAGGATGGCACCGGTCTTCTCGTCCCTCGTGAAGGTAACTCCCTTTGGTCCCGTGATTTTCCCGATTTCCAGCGAAACAAAAGTGGGCTTTTCTGCAGCCTTGGCGAGTTGGGTTAGGGATTCAGAAATGCGACCGGGGAGTTTAGGAAGAAAGGCCTTTTCTGCTTGTTCGAGCTTCGACCTGGCCTGCTTCAACTGCGCTTCGTGAGCAGTAGTCTGATCTTTCCATCGCGCCACGTCAGGGGCATAGCCATCCATTCGCTTGGTGGTCTCGTCACCGTTATTGAAGTAGGCAAAGAGTTGGTAGTATTCATCGAGAGTGATCTCGTCGTATTTGTGAGTGTGGCAGCGGGCGCAGCCAACTGTGAGGCCGAGCCAGACGGTCCCTGTCGTTTCGATCCGATCCATCACCGCGGCGACTCTCCATTGTTCCTTGTCGGTCCCGCCTTCTGTGTTTGTCAGGGTCTGACGATTGAATGCCGTGGCGAGAAGTTGCTGATCCGTTGGATCGGGAAGCAGGTCTCCTGCGAATTGTTCGATCGTGAATTGATCGAAGGGCATGTCCTGGTTGATCGCATCGATGACCCAATCCCGGAATCGCCAGGCGTTGGGCCGGTTGTTGTCTTTCTCGTATCCGTCTGAATCAGCGTAGCGGGCGTGGTCGAGCCAATGCCGCCCCCAACGTTCTCCGAAATGAGGCGAAGCAAGAAGATCAGTGACTAGTCGGTCGATCGCAGACCTTCGGCTTTTTTGAAAACGGGGGAGGTGGTCTGCGATTTGCTCGGGCGTCGGGGGCAGTCCCATGATGTCGTAGAAAAGACGGCGGATCAGGGCGATGTCGTCAGCGGGCGGGGATGGCTCGATACCTTCTTTTTCCAATCGGCTGGAAATGAAATGATCGATGGGGGAATCACCCGGTTTGAGCCCCGACTTATCAAGTTTCGCTAATTCACGGTAGGCCCAGTGTTTTGGCCAATCAGCTCCCTGATCGATCCATTGCTGAAGGATCTTCTTTTCTTTATCCGTCAGCGGCTCCGCCTTGTCCGGTGGCGGCATGATTTCATCGGGGTCGTCGGAATGGATGCGCTCGAGCAGATGAGAAGCGGCGGTATCACCGGGAACAATTGCGCGGTGGCCGGACTTGAGCTTGGCGGAAGCAAAGTCGATCGACGTAAGTCGCAGCCCGCCCTTTTTGTCGTCTGGTCCATGACAAAGCGTGCACTTTTCGGCAATGATGGGCTGGACGTCACGGACGAAATTGACTTCGGCAGAAACGGAGGAGAAAAGTCCAAGCGAAGTGAGAGCTGTCGTCAGCAGGTGCTTCATGCTGTCTAGGATGACGGATTCGCTTGTTCCGGTCAAGGCGACCTCGCGACGGTCTCGCGCCACGTTTGCGATGGTTACCTCTTTCGCCAGAATTTCACGTCGTCGACGACGACGTTTTTCGGAACGGAAAGGCGAAGCATGCGCTTGGTGGGGTGGGCGATGCCGGGGCTGGTGAAGCTTCCGACTTCTTCGCCGTCGAGACTGAGGGTGAAGGTTTCACCCGCTACCTGAACGAGCACGTCGTGCCACTCCCCGACTGTGGTTTTGTGCGGAAATTTGACCTGCTTTTTCTGAAGCATTTTCGTCTGCTCTTCGTTGAGTGATTTGCTCTGGCGGGCAGTGCGGATTTCGAGTTTCATGTTGCCGGTTTTGAGATCATTGATCTGAACCTGCTTCGGGGAAATCTTGACCATGAATAGGTGGCCGGCGTGAACCGATTTTTCTTTCAGGTCAGCGAAGTTGAGACCGATGCTGTCTTTCTCGTCTTCGAGCTTGAAGCGCAGCGCTACGGCTCCGTCTGTGAATTCAAAGGAATGTGTCACGGAAACAGCGTGATCGGCTTCTTCGTGAATGAAAATGCGCATCGTGCCGTCTACGAGATCGACTTGTTTGTTGCCTTTGGCCCGCGTGCGGCTGTTGGTGCCCCACTCGTTACCGGGCTCATCTTTTTCTTCCTGCGATTCGGCTCGTTCAAAGTCGTCTGAAAAGATCAATTCACCGTAGTCGTCAGCGTGGAGCAGGTTGAACGAGAAGAGCGTAGTGAGGAAAAGAAAAATGATTTTCATGTCGGGTCTGTCGTGTGATGAGGAAACGGGAAAAGATTATACCGTCACTTTTTTTTCTCTTCGGTTTTCTTCTCCTCCTTTTTGACGTGAGGAATGGTGAGCCAAATCTGGCTGGCTTTTTCGAGAAGATAAGGCCCACGCGAGTTGTCGTCGGTGTAGGAAAACTGAGCGAGTCGAAGCGGCGGCGCTTTTTCGCCCTCTGCCGCCTTTTCCTTCAATTGAATCCGAAATGGCTTCTGGAAGGGCTTTGCATCGGCCTTGGCTTCGAGCTTGATAACCCAATCCCCATTCTTCGCTGGGGCGGGCTTCGGATCTTTCCATTCTACACTCGGAGGAAGGTCAGGCAAAAGGCAGGTGACTTCGGCGGTGTGTCCGTTGGTTCGAGTGACCTTGAGTTTGATGTCGATACTCTTTCCCGGTTCGAGCAGGTATTCGGATTGGTCGGAAATGGCGGAAAGATCCGGGACTCCTTTCTCGAGACTGAGTCGATAGCGAAATGGGGAACCACCTCGGTGAAAGCGATCGGCAATGGAGATCTGGTAATCACCATCTGCGGACACGCTCCAGAGGTATTGGGCATCGGGCGTTTTATTGGAATCGTCGACGGAGCGAAGTTCGGATCCATCGGGCTTAAGAATACGAAGGACGGGGTCAGTTTCAAAACCGAGACTGGCGGCCTCAGCTTCTACGAACCATTTTTCTCCCTTTTTCGCAGTCACCTTCCAGGTCGCCGGCTTTCCTGTCTCGGGCAGAGTTCCTACGACTGCTTTCCCGGGGGTTATCGTTTCCACCTTGCTGTCATCTCCGAGCGGGACGGCATAGAGATGGGCCGGAAGCTGTTCCTGATCGGCTCCGAGATAGAGTCGGTAGACGGCTTTCTTATCGCCGCGGTAGTAGACCGAAGCCGCCGGGGGATGAGCGAATGCGGTGACGGCGAAGGTATAGTTTCCATCAACGGGAGCCGTGAAAGAAAGTCGTGGGTCAAGGTGGGAAGGGGTATCGTGAGCCAGCACGAGACGGTTCCCTTCGCTGTCGTAGACATGGAGAACGGGGTCGATGAGCGAGCGAATGCGGTAGCCGTCAACGGCGGCGTGGATGGTCTGGCTTTTTTTCAGGGCAATCTGAAAGGCATCCAGTTCGTGATTTCCAGAGAGCGTTCCGTTGACGGTGAGTGGCAGGGATTTGAATTCAATAACCTGACCCGCAGATGCAGCATTCTTATCTGCTTCGATTTCAGCGATCTCCTTAATTTTTCCGATCACGAAAAACTGTGGTTTGCTGATCCCCTGGGGGTTGCGGGCTCGTACCTCGATAGGACCGAGCGGCGCGTCTTCTGGGATTTGAAGCTTTCCCGTTCCGGCCTTTTCCGGATCAGGTGTGAAGGAGAACCCCTTGGCAGAGAACTCAAGCTGGCAGGGCCAGGGATCAAACTTCCCCTGCATGGTGAGGTCGATGCTGGAGCCGACTTGTCCGCCCGGAGGCTGAATCGCATCGAACTGGGGGGGCGCTGCGAAGAGTGTTTGCGCAGAGATGAAGAGCGCTAGGGAACTGGCCGCGAGGGCTTTCAAGCGTAGAGTTCCTTGATGAGGCGGCCGTTGTTGACGAGCTGGATTGGTCTGCCAGCGGTGTCGTGCAGAATCGCCTCGTGGTTGATTCCCATTTTGTTGTAGAGCGTCGCAGCGAAATCTTCGGGCGCGTAAATGTTTTCGTTGGCGTAATAGCCTTTCACATCAGTTGCCCCGACAATCTGTCCGCCGGGGATTCCTGCGCCTGCCATGAGGACTGACATGGCGAAAGACCAATGGTCTCGACCGGCGTCCTTGTTGATTTTTGGTGTCCGACCGAACTCACCTAACAAAACGACCATTGTGTTGTCGAGGGTGCCACGATCAGCGAGGTCCTCGATCAGAGCGCTGACTCCGGTATCGACACGTTCCGCTTTTCCACCATCTTTTTTGAAGCTCTCAAAGAGTTTGCGGTGATCGTCCCACCCGCCGTAATAAACCGTTGTGAACGGAACTCCGACTTCGGAGAGGCGACGGGCAAGGAGGAGGCGCTGACCAAAATCATTGCGCCCGTATTTTTCCCGCGTCTTTTCTGACTCCTGCGAAATATCGAAGGCGGCCTGGGCCTCGGGTGAAGTGATCAGATTGTTCGCCGTTGCGTAGTAGTCATCAAAAGAAACGGCAGGGTCCTCGGCAGCAGCATCAGTGATGCGTTGAAGATTGTCGAGTGATCGGCGCAGTTCCTTTCGTGTAGTGGATCGACCTTCCTCGATTTCCTTTGGTAAAGTCACATCTCGTACGCGAAAGCTGCTGCTATCGGGATTGTCGGCGATGATAAAGGGAGCATGTTGCGCACCCAGGAAGTTAGGTCCTCCTGAACGGGACATGCGCGGAGCGGAAATATAAGATGGCAGTCCGTGAGGAGTGGTGCGATTCTTACTGACGACGGATCCGAAGCTGGGATGAAAAGTGACGTAAGCTCCGCATCCGACAGGAACGGGTGTGGGTCGACCCGTCATGAGATAGTGGTTGCCCGCACCGTGATTGTTCTGGTTGTGCGCGATTGAGCGAATCACGGTGATTTGATCGAAGGTCTTTGCCAGCTTTGGGAACCGATCGCAGAAATGAACGCCCGGAACGGTAGTCGGAACGGTGCCGAACTCCCCTCGAATTTCCGACGGAGCATCCGGTTTTGGATCAAAGCTCTCGTAGTGCGATGGCCCACCATCCAACCAGATGAAGATACAACGGTTGTCTTTTGCTGCAGATCCCGCCTGACTCTGCAGGGATAGCATATCAGTCAGGCCGAGCCCGCCAAGAGCTCCGAGGCCAGTCTGGATAAAGCCACGTCTCCCGAGTCTACGACTCGTGTCTTCGCAGTTGCGCTGGAAGTGGTTTTGTTTCATGCAAGCTTGAAACTACGCCCCCGCCGAAAAACCGGCAAAGGGCGTATTTGCGGAGTGCAGAACCGCCAGGGCTATTGCTGTTGGAGCCTGCGAAAGATGGATTCAAAGAGAGCAGGCGAATGACTCATCTTTATGCAAAAAATGCCACTGTCGCGGTCCAGAGAATCGCCGCGAGGGCAGCGGCATAGCTCGCCGGAACAATCTGAGTTTTGACGTGGTCAGTGAGATCGCATCCCGTTGTCATCGAACTCAAAATGGTTGTGTCGGAAATGGGAGAGCACTGGTCACCGTATACGCTGCCATTGAGAACTGTCGCAAAGCAGACCGACATGAACAGCTCGGGATTCGCGAGATCATTTGCTTGAACAACGCTCCAGGCAAGCGGCATAGAGAGAGGAAAAGCAATCGCATAGGTCCCCCAACTAGTTCCGGTTGAAAAGGCGATGATCATGGTGAGTAGCTGCAACGCTACCGGCAAAGCAATGTAGGGGATTTTGTCCCCTAGCATTTCCACCATATAACTGCCGGCACCGATTTCGCGACTGATGGCACCAATCGTGACAGCCAATACGAGAATGACCGAGCCAAAGACGACGCCTTTGAGTCCATCACCAATTCCCTCGACGACATCGCCGAGTCTCATGCCTTTGCAAAGCGCTACAAGAATGGAGACAAGAAGAGCAATCCCGAAAGCCCAATTCACTTTCGGACTGCCCATGTATATGAACGTGCCGACAGCTGTCCCGATCAGCAGAGTGAGGGGGAGGAAGAATTCCAGCACGTGAGTTTTGTATCCCTCAGGCACCTGGCTGACGTGTAATTCCTTCGCGCTCATGGGCCGGGCATCGGGAGCATCGAGCTGGCCCGTGGTTCGAGCACGTTCATGGGCTTTCCGGATTCCGGGGCCGGCAAAACGAGTGATGCCGAAGCTCAGTAGCAGGGTCCCGAGCACAGCAAGAATTCCGTAAAAACTGAAGCCCACGCTATCGAAAAAGAATTTCAGTCGATCTGCTTCGGTTGCGAGGAAAGCGACGCCGGGAACGAAAAGAAAAGCCTGCACATAGATCGGCCAGGCGTTGAAGGCGAGAACCGAGGCAATCGGTGACGCCGTTGAATCAACGATGTAGGAAAGCTCTTCGTGACTGACTTTCTGCTGATCAGCGACCGGCTTTACGATGGTCCCCACGAGAACAACGCTGATGGTTCCTCCCTGGAAAAAGATGACGCCCATGAGCCAGGAAACGAACTTTGCTGATTTCGGTCCTTTCACAAAATGCCTCGTCATGTATTCGGCGAAAGCCTGGGCCGCGCCGGTCCGAGACCAGATGCCCATGAGGCCGCCGAGCAGCCAAAGGTAGAGGAGAATAATCCCTGCCGCACTTTTGCTTCCTAGGCTGGGCAGAAGGACCGTGTCCGTGATATCAAAACGCCCTAACATAAATGCCCCGACAACGACACCGCTGAAGAGCGCGGTGAGGGCTTCCTTTGTGACAAGGCATAAACCGATTGCGATGATAGCAGGCAGCAGAGACCAGAAGCCGAAGTGAAATTTGGCTTCCAGCAAGGCGTATTGAGTTTGTTCGATTCCGTTTTGTGAAATCGTTTCGACGATCCATTGCCTCTCCAGCTCCGGTCTTCCTTTCACCGAGGAGAGCGCTTCCTGTCGCAGAGGGGATTTGAGGTAAGGAGTGACTTCCCCCACGAGAGTTTCCTGTCCTTTGTAGATGTAGACGAGTTCGCCCGCGTTATTTGAGTAGGTATTGTAGACCGTCTTCTGCTCGATCCAGTGAACATCCACTTTCGCCGCAACATAGAGGCTCGCCAGCAGTCCGAAGGCGAGGATGAGAATAGCAAGGAGCTTCGAGGGCTTCAGCACCTTGGCCGAATCGACTACGATGTCGGGCTGCTCTGCGGTTCCGGTGGCCGTTTGTTCTATCCCGGCGACGGGCTCGAAGTGTTCTTCTTCGGGGGACTGGTCAGGATCTTCCGGATTACTCATGGGGCGCAGTTGGATCAAAAAGGTTATCGAGTGTATCGCCTTGCCGGTAAAGCTCTAGCTTATACTTCTTTACCGGGAAGAAAGAATAGCTTTTGATTCAGCAGTACGACCAAAACATGGATATTCGCTGACTCGAGAGCCTCATCGGCGTCGCCGAGTTGGGGTCGATCGCCCGAGCGGCGCGAGCGCAGAATTTGACGGCTACTGCGGTGGGTCAGCGAATTGCAATTCTGGAGCAGCACTATGAAGCCGAGTTGCTCGACCGAAGTTCGTGGTGTGCCGTTCCTGCCAGGGCTTGTGAAGAGCTCCTGCCGTTGGCGCGGGAGATTGTGACCAAGTTCTCGGAAGTGGAATCGGTACTCGAGCCAACCAGAATATCAGGGAAATTGTCTCTCGGCGCGATTCGTCAGCTCGCAAAGGAAGCTTCGAAGCTGACTTTGGAAATTAAACCGAGTAGATCTGAGGCAATATTCAGCGATTTGAAAGATCGAAGACTCGGCGCGGCGATCATCGCGCTTCCTCCTTTCGAGAGGTCCGGGTAATTCCAAGTCAAGGTCCTGCGTGAAGAGCCTCTTGTCCTTCTCGCAAAGAAAGGAAAGGGAAAATCAATTCAAGAAAAGCTCGAACAAAATCCCTACATCGTTTTCGGACCAGCTGTTACGCTTTCGGCTTTTCCGGGTAACGCTCCACTTTTACATCATTGTTTTGCGGCTCGCCCGCAGTGCTGCGGCCGCGGGAGATGACTTCCTCCAGTTTGGTCTGGAGTTCTGTCAGTTTCTCTGGTTTTTCTAAAGCAAGATTCTTCGTTTCGCCGATATCATCAGACAGGTTGTACAACTGAACGGGCTGGCTCTGGTCTCCGCCTTTTCCCCAGCCTCCTGAGCCTCGAGCGGCGATGTATTTCCATGGACCGAGTCGCAAGCTGGGCGTTCCTCGAATCGAACAACTCACCGAGGTCTCGCGAATCGGAGCGATGCCGCCCTTGAGCAAAGGCAAAAGGCTGAAGCTGTCTTCACCGGCGTTTTCGGGAAGGGCGGCATCGAGAATTTCGGCTACGGTCGCGAGAAGATCAGCCTGATGAACCAGCTGATCATTGACGCTTCCTGCCTCCACAATTCCGGGCCAGCGAACGATAAACGGAACGCGGTGTCCACCCTCCCAAGCATCAGCCTTGTATCCGCGGAGCGGGCCGGATGGGTAGTGCCCCATTTTCTCAAGGTCGCTCACTCCGATGTAGTGGGCGCAGCCGTTGTCACTGGTAAATATAACAAGCGTATTTTCGGCAGAACCGCTTTTCTCCAAAGCTTCCAAAACTTGTCCGACAATGGCATCCGTCTCCATGACAAAATCGGCGTAGAGGTTCAATCCGCTCTTGCCCTTCCATTCGTCATTTACTGAAAGCGGTGTGTGGGGCGAAGTGAAGGGGAGGTAGAGAAGAAACGGTGCTGGGGTTTTCGCCTCCCGCTCGATGTAGCCGGCAGCGCGATCGCCGAGGGCCGGAAGGATCGGTTTCAGGGTCCAGCCTTCCAATGCCGGTCCTTGCTGGCTGGCCTGGTTTTTCTCGAAAAGCTTTACACCTGCGTACTCCGAGGGGATCCCGACGGTGCGATCATTTTCAATGTAGCAATAGGGCGGCCAGTTCGGTACATCGGTTCCAAAGTATTCTTCAAAGCCAACTGCGGTGGGGCCACCGGGGATGGGCTTTGAGAAAACTTCTCTCCATGCTGTCCGATGTTCATCGGTGGCCTGAAGATCCTTTTTCCCTCGGTAGCCTGTAGTTCGGAAAAGTGGCATCTTTTCTTTCGGGATCGGCCAATTCCAGCCGAGATGCCATTTGCCAATGCACGCGGTGCGGTAGCCGTGTTCCTTCGCGAAAGATCCAACCGTCATGCGATCCGCCGTGATCAGAGGCGCTCCCCAGAGGCCAACAATGCCGCCCTGAAGTCGTGATCGCCAGTGGTAGCGACCGGTCAGGAGCGTGTATCGGGATGGCGTGCAGACGCCTGAGGAAGAGTGACCATCTGTGAACCGCATTCCTTCAGTCGCGAGGCGGTCAATATGAGGCGTCGGGATTTTCCCGCGTTCCGGATTGTAGCATTGGACATCGCCATAGCCGAGATCGTCGGCGTAGAGGATTACGATGTTCGGTTTGTCCTGTGCCTTGTTCGGGTGGGTAATCAGGACGGAAAGAAAAAGTAGCGGAAGAAGTTTTTTCATGACGTTTTTTATATGCCGCCGCGGGTGGCGATATCGCGTTTTCGTTCTGACTCCAGCAGGTCCATTAATTCAGTGACTTTGTCAGGATTCTCTGCTGTCAGGTCGTTGGTTTCGTTCGCGTCGTTTTTCAGGTCGAATAATTCAGATTTTATCTCTTCACTTTTCAGCTTGGTATGAATCAGTTTCCAGTCACCACTTCGGATTGCCCAGCTGTTTCGGGTTCCGGCGATGTGGAGGTGGCGTTTGGCGAGACGCCCTTCGCCGGTCAGAGCTGGAAGCAGATTCAATCCATCCAAGGGCAACGTTTCGGTCTCCGGCTTTGCCTCTGCAATCGCACAGAATGTGGGCATCCAGTCGATCACGCAGACAGGAGTATCGAATTTTCCTCCTGCCTGGAGTTTTGCCGGCCACCTTGCGATGGTGGGAACGCGAATACCCCCTTCATAGAGCATGCCCTTCCGTCCGCGCAACGGTTCGTTGTTGCCGGGTAAATTGCCATTCGGACAATTATCGTCCGGGTATTTTGTGTCGTTATTCTGCGCGGTTGAACCTCCATTGTCGCTCGTGAAAATGATAAGCGTATTGTCTTTTTTCCCAGCCTTGTCGATTGCGTCAACGACACGACCAACTGCCGCGTCGAGGTGAAGGATACAGGCGGAATATTGTCTCGGAACTTCACCTTCAATTTCCTTCGGGACTTTTGCGAGCCATTCGTCCGGTTCGCGGATTGGGAGGTGAACAGCTGTGTAGGGGAGGTAGAGAAAGAACGGATTTGTATTTTTGGTAGACGTCTTTTCTCCTATCCACTTCACAGCTTCGTCCGTGAGCAAGTCGGTGACGTGCCCTTGCTCATCGATCAGTTCGTGGTTCCGGTGCCACGTCGTTGAAAACTCACCCTTTTTGTATTTGTGATTGTAAGGAGCAATGCCCCCGGCTAGCGAGCCGTAGCTATCGTGAAAGCCAAAGTGATTTGGGCCCCACTCAGGTTTTGACCCGAGATGCCACTTTCCAATCAGGGCAGTCGAATAGCCCGCATCACCAAGGGCTTTGGAGAGAGTCACGGTTTCGAAGGGCAAGCCCTGATTGTTAATCGGAGTTGTGATGCCAAACCGGCTCCAGTATCTCCCTGTCAGAAAGCCCGCTCGGGTTGGGCTGCAAACCGGAGCGACATAGTGCTGGGTCAATTCCACTCCTTCCGCGAGAAGTCGGTTCAGATTAGGTGTTGGGGTGTTTCCTCCGTGAAATTCGACATCGGCCCATCCGAGATCGTCTGCAATGATGAAGATGATGTTCGGTCGATCCTGACAAAATGCGGCGGTCGAAAGAAGCAGGCTGAAAAAGAGAGCGATCCTCATCGTGATTCAATCATTCTATGTGAGCGATGGCATCCATTTCGACCTCGACGCCTTTCGGTAAGGCAGAGACTTCGACGCAGGCGCGAGCGGGGAAAGGTGCCGAAAAGTAAGAGCCGTAAATCTCATTCACCGTCGCGAACTGTTTCATGTCGACGATGTAGATCGTGACTTTCAAGACGTCCGCCATCGTTCCACCAGCGGCTTCGACAACGGCTTTCAAATTTTCGAGAACCCGAGTCGTCTGTGGCGAAATTCCGCCATCGACAATCTCACCGGTTTCGGGATCGAGGGGGATCTGCCCTGACACATATACTGTTCCGTTTACGTCTACTGCCTGGCTGTATGGCCCGATGGCAGAGGGTGCATTTTCAGTTGCGATTATTTTTCGGTTCATGGCAAAAGACAACATGGTTGGGTCGGAGGCGTAACGCGGTCTGGACACTGACTCGACCCTGTTGGGTCAGCTTTTGGTGGGCTTGTTAGATGTGGATGGTCCTAAATAGAGTTTCTTTCCGGATCCTGATCGAAATACAAAGGTCGAGACTTTTTTGCGAAAGCGAACGTTCACCGTGTTGGTTTGATCTTTGACAATGTCGAGCAGGATTGTGTTCTGAATTTCAAAAGGAGAATTTGTGGGCGCGGGGATCTTTGTCTCCTGGTAGACCCAGAGGTAGCCGCCATCGATTTCCTGACCAACAAGGTCGAGATCGAGGACTGACTTGTCTTCGCGATTCAGGCTGAAATGGCTGGCAAGGTATTGGGCGAAAGCTTCGCGAGCCTTTTGTGATTGAGTCAGGTCGGCTCGCAGGCCCGTTGCCTTCTGGACGGTATGCTCGGCATCGTGCAGGCTGAGTCGGTGGGCGATTTCGAGATTGCCTGTTCGCTCATTGTAAAAAATATCCGTCAGAGCGTTTTTCTGCTCGTGGGCAAGTGATAGCGAGGTCACCAGGATGACGGCCAAGATGGCCACAGCTCTACTCTTTCTTTCCATTGTTATCCTTCTTTTCGTCCTTCTTCAGCTTGGTTTTGCTGTCTTTCATGATGTCCCGATTCGATAGCCCGGAGCGCTTCGATTTGTAAGACTCCAGCCGAGACGGAATCATGCGGCGGGGATAGTGATTGTTCTCGATGTTGGCATCGGCTGTTTCCCAATCCGGATCGATGATGACGCTGGTGAGTTCCGTCCCCTTTTCGAGAATGATCAACTTGCGGACCTCTTTCGGATTTCGTCTCCAGATTTCTGCGGGGATGTGGATCCGTTCCTTTTTTCCGCTGGAAAGTTCCAACTCGAGTATGATTGGCATGACGAGTCCACCGATGTTGGAAAACTCGAGCACGTAGTAATTCTTATCCTCTTTCACGGCGCGCTCAAAGGCGGTGCGTTCCCAGTCTTTGAGTCCCTCGAGGAATTTCTTGTATTCGTTCCTTTCCTTGTTGGTGACGGTAAAAATGTCATTCTCGTCGTAGAAGTCCTTGATGTCGGGATGGCGATCCACCCAGGTTTTTGTGCCGGCTTCTTCATTGAGTCGAACGCCAACTTTCGTCGGCTTGTCGGCATCCTCTTCGCGACGTCGGGTAAAGTCGATATCCGGATCTTTCGTGTCGAGCCGGAGTTGGTAGATGGTATCGAGCGAGATGTCGACATGGTCGGTCGTATAGAACCAGCCGCGCCAGAACCAGTCGAGATCGACCCCGGAGGCCTCTTCCATGGTCCGGAAAAAATCAGCAGGCGTGGGGCGCTTGAATTTCCAGCGCTGGGAGAAAGTCTTCAGGGCATGATCAAAACGCTCCCGGCCAATGATCGTATCGCGGAGAATGTGCAGAGCGGCGGATGGTTTGCCGTAGGCATTGGGTCCGAACTGCAGAATCGAATCCGATTGTGTCATGATCGGGACTTGATTGCTGCTGATCATGTAAGGAATGAGGTCGCGGGGCAACGATCGAGTCCAAGGCATTTCCGGATCCCATTCGTAGCCGGCCACGGAATCGAGAAAGCTGTTGATGCCCTCGTCGATCCATGTCCACTGCCGTTCGTCGGAGTTTACGATCATCGGGAAATAGTTGTGGCCGACTTCGTGAATGACGACGCCGACAAGGAATACCTTTTCCGACATGGAGTAGGTGCGTTCGCCGTCGTCCTGAAGTTCGGTTCGTGGGCCGTTGAATGTGATCATCGGGTACTCCATCCCACCAACGGGGCCATTCACCGACTGAATCACGGGGTAGGGGAAGTCGAAGGAAAAACGGCCGTAGACCTCCATGGTGTGAATGATGGAAGGGGTCGAATATTTTTTCCACAGATCGCCGCCTTCCTTCGGCCAGAAGGACATCGCCATGACGGTTTCCACATCCGCTCCCGGCTGCTGGTATCCCTGCGCATCCCACATGAATTTGCGTGACGAAGCCCACGCGAAATCACGAACGTTTTTCGCGGTGAAGTGCCAGGTTTTGGTTCCATCAGGATTTGAGCTTTCGTTTTCGAGTGCTTCCTCGGGAGTGATGACGAAGACGGGACGTTCCGCAGTTTCCGCTCCCTTCAATCGTTCTTGTTGTGTTTCGGTCAGGGTTTCATCCGGGTTTTGGAGTACGCCGGTTGATGAAACGATGTGGTCGTCGGGAACGGTGATGGTGACGTCGTAGTCGCCGAATTCTAAGGTGAACTCCCCGCGCCCGAGGAATTCCTTGTTGTGCCAGCCCTCGTAATCCGAATAGGCAGCCATGCGGGGAAACCACTGGGCGAGCAGGAATATGTCATTGCCGCCCTCTCTTTCGTCATCGGGGAAATGCTCGTAGCCCGATCTCCCACCGAGTGCATCCTGCTCGATGATGTTGTGCTCCCACTCGATTGTGAACGTGATCGATTCGCCGGGTCCGAGCGGTTTTTCCGGATCGATTCGCATCAAGGTGCCGACAATCGTTTTGGCGAGAGGATCTCCGTATTCAGATTGCACGGATTTGATTTCGAATCCGTATTCCTGGTCTGCCATTCCCTGCTGTCGCCGCAATTCGTATAGGCTGATTTGTGCCGGGTCGCCGCCGCCCGGTGCCGAGGTCGATGAGCCCCGACCGGAAGTTCCTCCAAAATCAGTGGTGCGTTCTTTGATCGAATCTCTGCGGAAAATGTTCTGATCGAGATGAACCCAGAGAAACTCGAGCGTGTCTGGCGAATGGTTGGTGTAAGTAATCGTCGCCGAGGCGGTGATGCGCCGGGCCGGTTCGTCGAGTTCCGCTTTGATCACGTAGTCGGCCTGCTGCTGCCAGTATGCATGTCCCGGCTGACCTGCCGCATTGCGATAGCTATTGGCTGTGGGCAGGACTTCGTCGAGCTGACGGAATTTGTCTTCGAAGCTTCCTTTGGTCTGCTGAATGCCCTGCGAAAATGCAGAGGCAGCAAGAAAAAGGGAAAGTCCTAGGGTTGTAAGAATACGATTCATTGGCAGGCCGGATGTTGGTGAACTGTGATCTTGTCCAGACAAGCGGCCTCATGTCGAGAAACGAGATTGTCTTTTTACTCCTTTGCATTCGGCCTGTCCGGTTCCCGGAGTGAGGGCGCCGCTGGCGCGGTCAATGATGACGTGGGAATCGGGCTCCAGTTCAGCTGTGATTCCAAAGTCATAATGACGCATGTGCTTTGTATCGCGTATGTCGATGTGGTCGGAGAAATCGGCGAAGCCGACGAGAGTTGAGTGGCCAGCTGATTCGACAAGAATATTCATCCCGACGACGGCCATCTGGACTCGCAGAACGAAATCATCGCTTCTGGCATATTCTGGAAAAGGCCACTTTTGGTTGATTACTTCTTTACTTTCGAGTTCGAGCCCCAGCGTGATGTGATCTGGTTTTCCATCCGCAAAATAAACCTGCGCAAAGATGAGGTCATTTGTGGTGGAATCTCGAAAGGCAATCCCAGTGCTGCCTTTTCCCTTACACGCGCTGATGGCCAGGTCGTAGGTCGCGAAAGGGTTGAACCCACCTCCCCAACGGAACGAGCGAGTCGCTGTTTTCTCCGAGCTTGCGATCAGTTTGCCTTCTTTTATTTTTCAGGCAGTTTTGTGCGCCTTATCATCACCGTGCCACAATTCCGGATGCATTAGGTCGAAATCGCGAACCTTCGCCGGATTGATCGAGCTGAGTGGGATCGCCTGTTCGTAATCGAATACCATCCGCTGTGCTGCCTGGCGTTTGAACTGGATGTTTGCTGGATGGATCGAATCTGCGGCGATGAGAAAAGGAGCGGCGAGGGCTAGCGCAGAAATAAGAAGAGGTTTCATTGATTGGAGAACAGGCATCTGAAAGTTGATCATAAATCTGAACCACCGTCGGCAGCGACGAAAAAGATTAGAGACAACAGTTCAAAGCTTGTAGAGACAGGAGAGTGATGATGGCTGAAATGGCCCAAAATATGTCCGACCAATGGTAGACCTTGGGCAGTCGGATTCCTAGACTGCTGAGATGAATCAAAGAATCTCTGTGCTACTGCTTGCGGTCCTGTTGTCGAGCATGTCGTCTTTCTCTTCTGCTCAAGAGGCAAAGGATCTGTTTTCTCTCTCGGGCGTTTCCGGCGGACTTGTTCTTGAGCTGGGTGCGGCTGCCGATGGGGAATTGACCGCCGCCCTCCACCGGGAAGGAGATTTTGTCGTCTACGCGCTGACCGATCAGCCAGGCAATGCCGAGAAGGCGCGACAGATGCTGAAGTCGAAGGGTGTCTACGGCCCCGTTTCAGTAGAGGTGTTCCAGGGCTCGCAACTGCCTCTAGTCGATAACCTGATCAATCTCGTCGTGGTGCATGATGACCTCGGGATTTCCGAAAAAGAGATCGATCGCGTTCTCTGCCCTCGTGGTGTCGCGCTATTCCGGGAAGGCGATACGTGGAAGAAAACGGTGAAGGAAGTTCCCGAGGATATCGATGATTGGACGCACTTCTTTCACGGTGCTGACGGAAACGCGGTCGCGCAGGATGATAAGGTCGGTCCACCCGATCGCTTGCAATGGTTGGGTGGCCCGCGCTGGTCTCGTCACCACGATCGGATGGCGTCGATGAGTGCGCTCGTCAGTGGGAACGGGCGGCTTTTCTACATTATGGACGAGGGCTCCCGTGTATCGATTCAGCTGCCTTCCAAATGGATGTTGGTGGCGCGCGATGCGTTCAATTCAAAAATTCTCTGGAAGCAGCCAATCGAGAACTGGTTTGATCAACTCTGGCCGCTCAAGAGTGGCCCGACGCAGTTGGCGAAGCGACTCGTCACGGATGGGGATCGGGTTTTTGTGCCGCTCGCGCTCGGCGCGCCAGTGAGCTGTCTCGATGCAAAGACGGGTGAAATTCTCGCGACCTATGATCAAGCTCCGAACGCCGAGGAACTGGTGTTGGTCGATGGGAAATTGATTGTTCTGGCGAACTCTGCCGAATGGGCGCTTAAGGATTTTACTGTGAAACTCAACACCGGTGATCAGCAACGGGTTTCCAAGGAGTTCAATTGGAATCAGCAGCCGCGAGAGCTTCATGCCATCGATGTGGCCACCGGGGAAAGCTTGTGGACGAAAGAGAGCAAGGTTTCTCCGCTGTCGATTGTTGCTGACGCGGACCAGGTTGCGTTTCACGACGGAACTGCGGTGGTCAATGTCGACATGAAAACGGGCAACGAGATCTGGCGAAACACAGAGGCGACGCGTCGAACGCTTTTCGAATTTAACTTCGGACCCCGTCTCGTGCTGCAGGATGACGTTGTGCTTTATGCTGGGGGCGATGGAAAAAAAATGGGCCTCGATCCGAAATCGGGCGAGACCCTGTGGACGACTGGCGATCCGAAATCGGGTTACAAATCGCCTCAGGACCTTCTCGTTGCCAGCGGGCTCGTCTGGACAGCGCCACTCACGAGCGGGCGGGACACGGGAGTTTTCACGGGACTGAATCCGATCACCGGCGAAGTCGTGAAGGAGTTTCCGCCGAACGTCGAAACCTATTGGTTTCATCACCGGTGCTACATCTCGAAAGCGACGGAGAAATACATCATGCCGTCGCGAACCGGGATCGAGTTTGTTGATCACGAAAAGGAACACTGGGATATCAACCACTGGGTCCGGGGAGGGTGTCTTTACGGAGTCATGCCCGCCAATGGATATACTTACGCGCCGCCTCACAACTGCGCCTGTTATCCAGAGGCAAAGCTATACGGATTCAATGCGCTTGCTTCCTTTGGCAGCGAGCCGGCGATGATTCCTGATGAGGAGCGATTGCACATTCCGGACGGGATCTTGCCGAAATTGGAAGCGATAGCTCCGCACCCGGATGACTGGCCGACGTATCGTCACGACAATGAGCGGAGCGGTTTCACGGAACAGAGCTTTGGCTCGGACCTGGGGAAAGACTGGGAGATTGAGATTGGAGGGAAGCTCAGCGCACTGACGATTGCAGACGGATTGGTCTACTTGTCCCAGATCGACGAGCACACGGTTCACGCGCTGAAGGAGAAAAACGGAAAGCCCGTCTGGAGCTTCGTCGCTGGTGGCAGGGTCGACTCGCCGCCAACGATCTTTGCGGGGAGAGCCATTTTTGGCTGCAGCGATGGCAATGTCTATTGTCTCAACGCTGCGACCGGCGAGCTGTTTTGGAAATTCAATGCGGCACCGTCTGATCGCAAGACGATGGTGTTCGGCCAACTGGAATCGCTCTGGCCGGTTCCCGGCAGCATTCTGGTGGAGGATTATGTGGCGAGCTTCGTCGCCGGGCGATCCGCATTCCTCAATGGAGGGATGTATTTCTACCGGATCAACATCACCAACGGAGAAATTCTCGTGAAGAAGCACATCAATGACCGGGACCCGGATACGGGAGGGGATTTGCAGGATCGGATTCAGACACTGCAAATGCCGGTGGCTCTGAATGACATTTTATCGAGCGATGGCAACTACACCTACCTTCGATCCCAGAAGATCAAAAAGGATGGCGAGCGAATCGACATTGGTCCGATTTCGGGTGATGCGGCCGTGCACGGAGGAACCCAGGCGGGCGAGGGAGCGCACATTTTCGCGCCGATGGGATTCCTCGATGATTCCTGGTTTCATCGCAGCTACTGGGTGTATGGAAAGAATTTTGCAGGAGGCCACAATGGCTACTACCAGGCTGGGAAATTTGCTCCTGCCGGACGCCTCATCGTATTTGATAAGGAAAAAGTCTATGGCTACGGGCGGGAGCCGCAGTATCTGAAATGGACCACGACTCTTGAGCACCAGCTCTTCTCTGCGAGTCGCGAGATCGAGGACAATCTCGGTAAGGCGAAGGCCAAATCCAAAGGTCGGAATGCACCCTCTTCCGGGATGCCGGTGGCTTTCAGAATTACGGATCGGATCAACCCCGCGAAGCGGGCGATCACGGTGGAGGCCTGGGTGATGCCGGATATGAAAAGCGGCGTTCTGATTGCCCATGGCGGCCCTCTGAACGGCTATGCGATTACTCTTCAAAATGGAAAGCCCCAGTGGCAGGTTCGGGCAGATGAGATCCTGAGCATTGCGGAGAGTACGCGCGATCTCGGTGAAGGATGGCATCATCTCGTAGGAACGCTGGGGAAAGACGGCGAAATGAAACTCTACGTCGACGGCAAGGAAGTGGCCTCGGGAAAATCGAAAGGCGGTCTGCTGACGGCGAATCCCAAGCAACCGCTCGAACTGGGTGGCGATGGCGTTTCCGCAGTGGGGGCGTATCCAGCCAATGCGAGGACGGCCTGCCTTCTCGACGAGTTTGCGATTTATCATCGTGTTTTGGAACCTGCAGAGATCACAAAGCGACATGCAGAGCCGGGAGCGGAGCCGGTAGAAGCCGTGCTCGCCTGCTCCTTTGATGGGGGGGGCGCGAACGACGAATCGGGCGGGAAAAATAACGGCGTTGTCAGCGGGATCGATTCCGGGAAAGGCATGGCAGGTTCGGCGCTCTGGATTCAGCGTTCCAAAGCGGTTCGGGGTAGAAAAGGGAATAAACCGAAGCTGACGCCCGGCAAGAATTCCTACGTTGAGCACCAATGGACGCAGAAGGTTCCGATTTTCACCAGGGCAATGGCTCTCGCGAATGACACCCTCGTCATTGCAGGTCCGCCGGACATCATTGATGAAGAATATACCTTTGAGCGTCTCACCCAGAAGGACGATGCCGTGCGCGAGCAATTGGAGGCGCAGGAGAGTGCGCTCAATGGAGAAGACGGAGCGATCATGCAGTTGGTCTCCATCGAAAGCGGAGAATCCAATCAGCGCCTCGATCTCGAGAGTCCTCCGGTGTGGGACGGAATGGCAGTGGCTAGAGGAAAGCTCTTTATCGCTGGCGAAGACGGCAAAGTGAGGTGCTTTGCTTCGGGGGCGGAGTGATCGCGTTGCAGGTTGGATATGGTCTGGAACCAAAAACCGGTGCTCCGAGTCTGGCTTCTTTCGGGAATGCTATTCTTCGCATGCCTCGGAGAGGGGCTTGCCTGTTCGATTCCTGTTTTCCGCTATGCACTGGATCGCTGGGAGGGAAAGTCCAGTCCAGATAATGCCGCTTCTCATGCGCTCTACGAAGAAATCGTGGATCGCATTCTTTCCGGTGATTCGGCTGTGTTTGTTCAGATCGATGGCTCGGACGCGGAAAAAAACGGTGCCTGTTTTGAGCACCTGGCTTCTCGCTTGAAGTTTTTTCAGTCGGTTGCTGAATTGCCAATCATTGATCCAAATGATCCCAGCAGCCAACTGGGACCCGGACCTGAGCTGGAACTTAGGTTTTCCACGATTCGAATTTCACAAACTGATCCTGCCGTGTCTGAATTAGCAGGACCCAAGCTGGCCGAACTCCCGAAAGATGAGCCATGGGTCATCCCGGTTTTTGGTCGTGGCAGGGTGTTAGGCGCGTGGTCGGAGAGCCTGATGGATGCAGAAGGTATTGACGAAATCTGTCACTACCTCACCGGGGCCTGCTCTTGCCAGGTGAAGCAGCAGAACCCAGGTTGGGATCTGACGATGAACGTCGACTGGGAGGCACGACTGTGGGCTGCTCAAGAAGAAAACGATCAGACACCCGAGCCTGATCCCGTGCCTGATGAGCCAACATTATCGACTGACGAACCTACAGAGGTTGTTTACGGTAAGGAGCCTTCACGCAACAGGTTGCTGCCCTTTCTTGGTGCGGCGATTTTGCTGATAGGAGGATATTTTTTACTTCGAAGAAAATGAGAAAAGCAATAGGTGGTCTCCTCGTTCTAGCCGCACTCGCTCTCCTGGCGTATGCCTTTTTCAAACCCAAAGCTCCCTTGGTGAATTTGCGGGTGAAATGCCCCGAAGCCTGGGCGGCAAATCTGCAGGTCGCCGCGCAGCAATATGAGCGGGATTATGGGGCACAGATTCAGATCGAAGATCCGTTAAGCATCGAGCCAGCCGATCTCGTGCTCGGCCTCGCAGATTCATTGCAGCATCCGAAAAAGAATGGGGACATCAAGGAAACAATTACCTTTGCCAAAGAGGGAGAGAAGGACGTGCAGGCGGCTGTCCCATCCGATTGCCAGCAGCCGAGCGACTCTCTGAAATTTGCGCGCTATCTGGCTGCGCCGGAGACCGGGGCGTCTGCTTTCGCTGGTTCTCAGTTGCGGCATGTTCCCGGAGATTCCTGGAAGGAAAAACCGGAATTAATTCTCTACAGCGGAGGTGTGAACCGCCCCGCCGTTGAGGAGTTGCTCGAAAACTTCGCCGAACGCGAAGGTATCGATTTGACCAGTGTTTTTAATGGGTGCGGCGTTCTCTGTTCCGCGATGCAAACTATGACGGACTCAGAGAATCCGCGATTCCCCGATGCTTACTACGCATGTGACCTCTGCTTTATTCCTCCTGTGGCCGAGCATTTCAGCGAAGTAGTTCTACTGACAGAAACCGATATTGGAATCGCCGTTCCGATCGACAACCCGCATGGAATCAAGACACTCGCTGACTTGGCGAAGCCCGGTCTCAAGGTTGGATTGTGCAACCAGAAGCAATCCACGCTCGGGTATATGACGGCAGGAATTTTAAAATCATCCAGTCTCGATACGGCGATTCGGAAAAACATGGCGGTGGAGGTTCCGACTGCTGACTTCCTGATTACTCAGTTGAGGTCCGATGCTCTCGACGCGGCGATCGTCTACCGGGTGAATGCCGAGCTGCAGAAAGAAGAAATTCATTTCATCAAGATTGATCACGAGGGAGCAAGAGCCGTGCAGCCTTTCTCGGTTCGCAGTGACAGTGAAAAACGACAGCTGGCAAATCGTCTTCAGGACCACTTTCTCGCCCATCCCGAAGCTTTTACCGAAACGGGATTCATCTGGCGTGGCGATCAGGGAGCCGTGAAAAGTTCCGAGATCGAGATTCCAGAGTGGTTGCGAGTCGCACCACCGGCTTCTGAGAAGTAGTAGTTGCGGGTCTGGTTAAATCGGGCTTCGTCCTGCTACTCGCGATACTGGAACGCATCCCCTGTTGCTGGCCTCTTGGAGGCCGGGTTGTGCGGTCTGATATCAGTGGTCGCCAATTCCGAGGTCATAGACCTCAGCCACAGTCCCCGGGGCGTTGCCCCCGGCCAGTTTTTGACGTCGGCCCTTAGGGCCTCGAAGGCGGAGATCTGCAGGGCAACGACTTCGGTTGTCTCGGTCTATTCCTTCCTGATGAAAAGATACAGCCCGCCGATCAGCAGGAGAGCAATCACGACGCCCAAAGCGAGAGATCGCATCGTGTCACTTTCTTCTTCGGGGCCTTTGATCTCGACGGTTTCAGGTAACGGCTCCGCGGCTTTCGTTAGTGTCGTCACAGTCGCTTCGTCAGCACCGGACCAGTCTGCTGTGATGAGCAAATCCATCCCGGGGTTGCCTTCCTTTACTTCGCATGAACATGCTCCGCACAGATAAGCGCTGTAGTCCAGGATGTTACTTTCGCTGATGCCCTTTCCGATCATGGGTTCGAGAAAACGCCCTCTTCCGAAAACGGGAAATACCATAGGCTGATCAACCAAATCGTGCAGATCGTCCTCGATACTGAGCAGCGTGTTCAAGAGAATCGTTTCCGCAGGATCGTCGTGCTGGAGTTCAAGGACAGAGAAGGCAATTTTGAGAGGAATATCGGCACTCACGATGTCCTCGGGATCACCGGAAAAATTTGAAGTAGCAAGGTCGTCGCCTTCCGTAACGACCCCTTCCGGAATTTGGATCACCTGCTCAGCGCGCGCCAGAGTGGTGTCGAGCAATTCGCGGATTCCTTCGTTCGCCACGGCATTTTTACCGAGAATGAGAACCCAGATCACGGATTCTCCCGACAGAACCTTTTCCACCAGAGTCTGTCGCACCGGCGATTGCAGCAAAGTTCCTGCCGTTTCATCAGTGAGCTCCCCCTTCCAGACGGGGATACTTGCAGGATCCGTTTGTCGGGCGTGAAACAACTCGGCTTGTTTCGCATCGCCTGTTGATTTGATGACGCGGAGATTGCTTTTTTTCGACTCCTTGAGAATCGACACGGCGGTTGAGTTCATCATTTCTGCCGGGACTCGCAGCTCATAAGGATCAGCAGGCCATCGTTCCAGCGCGTAGCGGAAAACCGGAACCTGACAGGCAAGAAGGTAACCAACGCTGAAAAAAGCGATCGCCAGCACGCCGAGACGGGCGGAGACAGTTTTGCTTCGAAATTTCGAGACTACGCTCATTTCGTCCAGCATGTCATGGTATCCAGATGCGGCAACGGCGCATTTTCGGGCTTTATTCTTTGTTCATTTCGAAAACGGGGTTCTACTCTGTTTCGGAAATGGAACCCCTGACGGAACAAGATCGCGCGATCTACGAATGGCAACTCGACGTCCCCGGATTCGGTGAGGCGGGACAGTCCGCCTTGCGCGGCGCGACCGCGCTTGTCTCGCGTGTCGGTGGATTAGGCGGCCCGCTCTGCTTTTCCCTCGCCGCAGCCGGTATAGGAAAGCTCGTGATTGCTCACGCTGGCGAATTGCGCCTCGACGATTTGAATCGCCAGATCCTGATGACCTTTGACGGAGTTGGTGAACCGAGAAGCGAAAGTATCGAAGCGACGCTGAAACGCTTCAATCCGAACGTTGAACTGGTCGTCATTCCGGAAAATATCAGCCCGGACAATATCGAAAAAATCACGGAGGGGGTGGATATCATCTTTTCTGCCGCACCATTGTTCGAAGAAAGATTCCTGATGAATCAAGCCAGCGTCGATCGCAAAATTCCCCTCGTCGATTGCGCGATGTACAATATGGAGGGTCGAATTCTCACCATCGTTCCTGGCGAGACGGCATGTCTCAATTGTCTTTACCCGGAAGTGCCTGAGCAATGGAAACGCCGCTTCCCGGTGATCGGTGCGGTATCGGCCCTTGCTGCGAACATCGGTGCGATCGAGGGTATCAAATTGCTCTCTGGTCTTCCCAAATCACAGGCCGGAAAAATGCTCTATTTCGATAGCGCGATAATGAATTTTCGAACCATTCAAATCAAACGAAACTACAAATGCAAAGTGTGTGGTCATCTATAGCAAAATTCGCCAGCGTGGCAGTCTTCCTCGCCCTGTTCTCAGGGTGTAGTGAATCTGAACCTCGCGATGAACTTGTGATGTTTTGTGCTGCCGGCATGAAAGCCCCGGTCAGCCGCATCGCCGAGCAATACGAAAAAGAGAAGGGGGTAACCATCCAATTGCAGTTTGCCGGATCAGGAACCTTGCTCAGCAATCTCCAGGTCGCTCCCGGCGATATCTATCTCGCAGCCGATTCAAGTTACATGGACGAGGCGAGGAAACGCGATCTCATCACCGAGACCTTCGCTGTTGCTGAAATGAAGGCCGGGCTCGGGGTGCCTGATGGAAATCCGAAGCAGCTGAAATCGCTCTCCGATATCAGGAAGGCAGATGTTCGAGTCGCGATTGGAAATCCAGAGGCAGCTTCGATCGGCCGCTTCACAAAGAAAATTATGACCCAGCACGGAGCGTGGGAAGGGTTCGAACCAACCGCTCTGTTTCCGACCGTGAACGAGTTGGCGAATGCGATCAAACTCAACACAGTCGATGCGGTGATTCTCTGGGACGCGATCGCCCACCAGTATCCGGAAATTGATTTTGTTGCTTTGCCGGAATTCGATGCGGAAATCAAGGACGTGACTATTGCCGTGACGAAGTCAGCCAAGAAAGCAGACCTGGCCCGGGAATTCTGTCTCTACCTTTCGGCGAGTGACAAGGGTGGTGTCATTTTCGAGGAGGAAGGCTACACGATTTCATCCAACAAGCAGAATGGGCAGAGCGAGTAGCGATCCCGGCGAGGGGAAATCCAGAAGCTTGCAAAGCGGTCCGGACTTTCCGTTCTACGCCGTGCTTTTCGGAATTTCCGGAATGTACTTGCTGTTGATCATCGGCATGCTGAGTGCCGATCTTTGGTATGCAATCACCACGGTAGACGGAGCCCGGTTGCAAAGTTTGCTGATGGATAAAAATATTCTCTCTTCCATCAAGCTCACCTTGTTTACCTGCACGGTATCCGCACTGCTTTCGGTGCTGGTTGCGATACCGGCAGGCTATCTGCTCTCGCGCTACCAGTTTCGAGGAAAGGCTCTCCTCGATGCGGTTTTGGATATTCCCATCGTGTTACCGCCTCTCGTCGTCGGCTTGAGCCTCCTCATTCTTTTTAACAAGATGCCGCCGTGGGGGAAATCATTCGAGGAACTTCTCGGGCACAATTTTACCTACAATGTTCCGGCCGTGATTCTCGCTCAATTTACCGTCGCCTGTGCTTTTGCGGTGCGAACGATGCGGAATACCTTCGACCAGATCAGTCCCCGGGCCGAGCAGGTCGCCCTGACCCTGGGCTGTAATCGCGGACGCGCTTTTTACTCGGTCGTTGTTCCGGAAGCGTGGCGGGGAATTTCCACGGCCGGCACGCTTGCCTGGACGCGGGCGATGGGAGAGTTCGGGCCTATTCTCGTTTTTGCCGGAGCGATCCGTGGCAAGACCGAGGTTCTGCCGTCGACTGTCTTTCTCGAGATCAGCATCGGAAATCTGGAAGGCGCCGTTCTCATCTCGCTCCTGATGGTGACCATCGCGGTGATCGTTCTTGTCGCGGTCCGGATTTGGGACAAAGGAACCGGAGAGCAATTTTATCATGATTAGAGTGGAGCAACTCGGAGTCAGGGCGGGTGCTTTTGAGCTGTCGGATGTCAGCTTTGAAATACCGACGGGCAGCTATGGCGTGCTCATGGGGAAAACGGGATGCGGGAAGACCACCATTCTCGAAGCGATCTGCGGACTCAAAGAAATCACGGCCGGGAGAATCCACCTCGGCGACCGCGATGTCACCGACGCCCGGGCAGGCTTGCGGGGCGTCGGCTTTGTCCCGCAGGATGGCACCCTCTTTACGACGATGACGGTGCGCAATCATCTCGCTTTTGGCCTCAAGGTTCACGGCTGGAAGAAAGACGAAATTCGAGAGCGCGTCGAGGAACTCGCCGGCCAGCTTAGTATCGAACACCTGCTCGACCGAAAGCCCAAAGGCTTGAGCGGCGGCGAGCGGCAACGCATTTCCCTAGGGCGCGCTATCGCCGTCCGTCCGTCGGTCTTGTGTCTCGACGAACCTCTCAGTGCACTCGACGAAGAGACTCACACTGACATGCTCAGCCTGCTTCACGAGGCGGTGAAAGAAAACGGCATCACCTCCCTCCACATCACCCACTCCAAGCAGGAAGCAGCCCAAATCGGGGATTGTCTTTTTCGCCTGGATGAGGGCAAACTAATCGAAGAGAAATGAAGAAAATTACCCTGCAATACACCGGACAGCTCGCCAACGTCGCAGGACGTTCCGGAGAAGTGGTCGAAGTGGAAGAGGGGACACCCCTCGGTGAGTTGGTAGCAAAAGTCGCTGGCGAGCACGGGACGAAGTTTTCCGATCTCGTGATTGATAAGCAATCGGGAAAGCTGCATCGCTCCCTCATGGTCGTTTTTGAAGGCGAGCAGGCGGACGGGGATCTGGATAGTTTGTCCTTGGACGAGGTGGAGAACGTGATGCTGATGACGCCGATTGCGGGGGGGTGAGTTGTTTTTTGGAATGCAAAGGATTTTGGGAAAATGCTGTCCATCCTTGCGTGATTGACACATTTTCCCACTTTCCTGAATCTAAGCGACAATGGTTCAGATCATGAAGCTGCTTTTTTCTCCCTCGCTCGCCCTGTTTTTGATAGCACCCCTGATGGCCGAGCAAACTCCGGAAGAGTTTGCCAAGGTCCACGGAGGTGCGGTTCTCCAGATCGGTGCTCCGGACTCCAGCCTCTCGGGGGAGATGGCAAAGACCGGGAGATACATCGTAAACGTTCTCGGAAAAGACCAGCAGCTGATTGAGAAAATTCGAAGCGAGCTTCATCAACAGAATGTCTACGGGGTCGCATCCGCCGAGCATTGGCAGGACTTTTCCCATCTGCCCTATACGGAAAACTTGATCAACCTGATCATCGTGAGCGGAGCGGACGCGCCGCTGAAAGAGTTGCTTCGTGTCACGGTTCCTGACGGAGCGGTCGTTTTCACAGGGGCGAAGAAACCTAGTGCCGCGGATCTGGAGAAAGCGGGCTATGTCAGCATTCGTGAATCGGATGCATCGGCAGAGAAAAAATGGATCGTCGCCCGCAAGCCCTGGCCCGATAGCATGGGACATTGGACTCACTCCCGGCATGACTCCAATGGTAATGCGGTTTCCCCTGATACGGAAGTTGGTGAGCCGAAGCGGATTCGATGGATCGCAGCCCACTCGGGGAAAGAGGTCGAAGGCATGGTCTCGGACGATGGTCGCAATTTCTACGGTCAGGCACTCGCGCGGGATAGTTTCAACGGCTTGCGCCTCTGGCATCGCGACTTGTCTCAGCCCGAGGAGAAAATGGATCCGATCACTTTTACGATGAAGCCTCTACATCGCGAGCAGGCGCGCCCCGTCGCTACCGAGAACTTTCTTTTCGCCGTCGCCTTTCCCACGAAGAACCTTGTCGCGATTGATTCGGTCACGGGAGAGATCGTTCGCTCTTTTCCCGAGATTGAAAATCCCGGTGAGTTGGTTCAGCGAAAGGGGCTTGTCGTCGCAACCGGTGCAAGGGGAGTCTACGCCTTCAATTCCCAGACCGGTTTTCTGGAGTGGAAAAATGAGTCATCGAGTCCACGAACTCTTGTCGCAGGGGATGACCGGGTCAGCTACGTTCAGGGCGAACCAAGACGTGGAGAAAACGCGGAAGCAGTCACCGTCGACCTCTACACCGGTGAAGTGATCTGGAGGAACAATTCTTTTCCCTGGCTCGCTAAGGTGAAGAGGAGTGTCATGTTTGGAAACCAGATTTCCTACGAGGTTTCCTCCTTCAATGATTTCGACAACGAAACCGGAATTCACGTGGTGAATGCGGAGAACGGGGAGTTGTCCTGGGAGAAGAAATATTCTCCGGGCATGAATCATGCTCGCCAGGCAAGGGCCCTTTTCATTGGCGAAGATATCTGGATTCAGCAGGGAGGAAAAGTCGACTACCCGGACCGTGAGACTCCGACCAAGTTTCAGCCGATCGAAGTGACTTCGCTAGATCCAAAAACAGGAGAGACGAGAAAGAGCCTCGCAGGAGGGCTGGGGCATTGCGCGCCTCCGGTTGCGACGGTGAACATGATGTTTTCCGGAGTGGTTGAGATCACGGATTTGAAAACGGGCGAGATGATGGTGAACTCGATTACCAAATCGAATTGCTCGAAGGAAAATGGATTCATTCCTGCCAATGGTTTGATTTATTCCAGCCCGAAGCACTGCACTTGCTGGCCGATGCTTCGTGGCTATGTCGCGATGGCTCCGGATCATCCGAAGTTGGAGAAAAATGATTACCCGCCAGCGCTTCCCGCATCGGAGATCAAATTTCAGCTGACAAAGGGGTCGGCCACACCTGCGCCTGATGCGCCTGCAACAACGGATGCCGATTGGCCAAGCTATCGCAATGATGAATGGCGCAGCGGCAGTTCCAAGTCAGCAGGACCGGCGAATCCAACCGTGTTGTGGGAGGCGAGTATTGCTTCGTCCCACTCGCTGCCAGAAAGCAGTGCGCTACGCTTTGATTGGAAAGAGAATCCCTTTATTAAAGGCTTGGTGAGTCCTCCGACCATCGCAAGTGGGATGGCTTACATCACTCGTCCCGATGCTCATGAAGTGGTTGCGCTGAATGCCACGACAGGAGAAACGGTCTGGCGCTACATAGCCCGCGGACGGGTTGATACTCCTCCGACCATTCACAAAGGACTTTGCCTGTTCGGCGATCATTCGGGATACGTGCATGCCTTGCGTGCTGACACCGGAGAGACGGTCTGGGAACTTCGGGCCGCTCCGATCGATGAGCGGATGGGAGCCTACGGGCAAATCGAATCCGCCTGGCCTGTCGCCGGATCCGTTCTCGTCAGCGATGACATCGCCTATTTTGCGGCAGGTCGTCAGCAACTTTCCGATGGAGGTGTCTTCATCTTTGCAGCCGATCCTGCGACGGGCGAGCAGCACTGGGTTCACAAGCTGAATGACATTCCTCAGAAGGGATACGAAGGCGAGGGCGAGGGCGACTCCTTCGGCTTTTACAAGAACTCTGGGCTCGAATTTGATCCTATCGATATTCTCCACAAAGAAGGTGACCGAATCGCACTTTCCCGTTGGTTGATTTCCTCCGACGGAAAAGACGTCGATGTGGATACCTGGAACGCCTTTGCCCGGCTCAACACGGGAAATGGTGAAGTCTACGCTCCTCGCGGAACGTGGACCTACGGTTTTCGACAGATTCACCGATTTGGCAACGAAGCTTTCCGACGTTCGCTCTGTGTCTACCGCGACAACACTGTCGTTGGCGCACTCGACAGCACGACGGCGCTGTATCGACGTGACTTCAATTTAGCGAGCGGGGAAGAGTTCAAGAGCAAGTGGATCACCGGATGGGAAGCGGCTCAAAAAGGACGCAAAGGCGAGCGCCCCTATCGGAGCGATCGCATCGCTGAAAAAGCAATGTGGAAAGTGAATCCCTGGGCAGAGGACGACTCAGAGGAAGCGCTTCTGAAACCAACGACAATGGAAGGGCAGGCCCAGCTTGAGAACAAGATCTACGGTATGGTGATGGATAACTCGAACCGACTCTACGTGGCACATCAGGACGGCACCCTGAAGATCATCAATACGAAAGACGGAAGCGAACTTTCGGAACACAAGGTCGCGACTCCGATCTGGGATGGCCTCGCAATTGCGAATGGGAATCTATTTCTCAGCGCAGCAGATGGACGACTGATTTGTCTGGGTGACAAGCAGTGAGTGAAAGACGGGAGCCAATTCCCGATGCAATAGAGTTTCACTGTTCTCTACATCACGAATCGCAGCTTTTCGTAAGCTGCTTTCTCGCGTTCCTCTTCCTCCACCGCAGCGGCGAGTTCATCAAATCCGAACATCGTTTTCACGCGGTGAGTGAGTAGGGCGCGGTCGTAGGGGACATCGCCGGCGGTCCAGTAGTCGGGTTTGTGAGGAGTTGTCCGCGAGACTTTCATGGGGCCGTATTCCTCTGCGACGTTGGGGAGATTTCGCCAGAGTCTCAGGTGTTGCCGATGGGATTTGACGGCACGCTTCACCAATTCGGGATATCCGTAGTCTTCCAGATCGGCGACGGCTGCGGCGTGATTGATGATGTGGACGAGGCCACCATACCCTGCGCGATTGATCTCCGGCTTTTGGTTGATTGCTTCGTCAAAGACGGCGATGGCCATGCCTTCGATATTCTCGTATTCCGGTGTGTCATCCTTCTCAGGCAGCTTGATCTTGTTCCCGTGAATTCGCCCCTTCTCCTTTCCGTAGTATCCGTTGCCCGGTGTCGCGTCGATAAAGAGCTTCATCAGCTTGATGATGCCATCGACCACGGCAGGAGTTGCCAGATCGGGGTGCTCTTTCAATGCGCGGATTGCAAGCGATGCGAAGATAACGTTGTGGCCCGACTGCCTGGGTTCATCGATGCTCTTTTCCAGTGTTTCCGCGATTCCGTCGATCAGGGTTTCGTCAGGCTTCTGTTTTGGAAACGCTTCGAACAACTCCGGGTCTGACAGGGTTGCCTTTTTTGACATCCTTTTTCCAAAGACCGATTCTCCCCGCATGACCCGACCGAGGTCGTCCTCAATTCCCCGGAACACTTCCGGGTCGAGGTCGGGACGTTGTTCACCGACGAAGTATCCGGCGATGAGGGACGCGCCGAGGTGTCCGGCCATGGAACTCATGTGATGAGCACGGGCCATAGCGTTGAGACCTTTAGAGAGGTAGTCGTGCGCGATCATCAGGAATTTCGTGCTATTTCCGAATGCAATAGAGATGCGTTCGGCTTCGCAGATAGAGTGCATCGCCGCTGACCGCTGGTGATGCCATGAAGCCATCACCGATTGTATTTTCTGCTACTTTTTCGTATTCCGGTGAAGCTTTGATTACGGTGGTCTTTCCTTCCTCGCTGCAAAAATAGAGGTTCCCGTTGGCGACGATGGGAGAGGACGAATAATTTCCGCCAATCCGTTCGGCCCATTTTACGTCGCCGGTCTTGGCGTCCCAGCAGGTGCCGATTCCGCCATCGCTGATCGCGTAGATATGATCGCCGACAAGCTGCAGAGACGGTTTTTTCGGCACGCCTTTCTGCAGTTTCCATTGAACAGATGACTCTTCGAGAACTCCATTTCCAGTCCCTGACAAAGCTATCAACCACGGTTTTGAAAATCCAGTGGGAGCATAAACAGTTTCACCGAAAATCACCGGGCGCGTGCTTGCGGAATGATTGGAGTGCTCGTCGTAGCGCCAGATTTCTTCTCCGGTCTTCGGGTCGTATCCGTAGATCGCTTTGGCACCCTGGCTGATGAGGATTTCTTTTCCTCCGAGAGTTACGATATGAGGCGTCGCGTATCCCTTTCTCAGATCTCCATCAGCCTTGGGCTTTCCGTCTTCATCAAGATCCTTGAAATCGACGGAGCGTTTGGTTTTCCAAACTGTCTTTCCGGTTTCTTTGTTCATCGCGAGAACGAACTGAACATCGGCGCCGTCGTAGGGAAGGATGATCAGGCCTCCGTAAAGAATGGGCGAAGATCCTGCGCCGCGGAAATGGTCGCACTCGATGTCTTCCCGAGTCCAGAGCACCTTAAAGGTCGTGGTGTCGAGACAGGCTGTTCCCGGAGAACCCCAGGTGAGGTAGACCCGCCCCTCTTCAATTACAGGAGTGGGGGAGGCGTAGGTGTTGAACTTATGCGCGAACTGCGGCTCGGCGACATCGAAGAGCTTTTTGTCGAAGAGGACCTTCCCTGTCTCCTTGTCGAGGCAGAGGGCCGATAGCTCTTTTCCGTCTGGAGTTGCCGTCGTCAGCCAGACTTGATCTCCGAAGATCACTGGTGATGACCAGCCCAAACCGTGGATTTCGGTCTTCCAGGCGATGCTTTTGTCCTCTCCCCATTCAGTAGCAATGTTGGCGTCGTGGGCAATTCCATCACCTGTGGGGCCTCGGAATTGCGGCCAGTTTTCGTCGGCGAGGATCAGGGAACTCGTAAGGAGCAAGAGTGAGAGAGCCAGTTTCATAAAAGTAATCAATTCGGTTGTTTCAGCGAAAATGCCTGAGATTCGGCAATGGCGACAGCAGAATCTATCCATGAAAACGGTAGGGGACCCGTGCGGATTTTCGTCCAAAGTGCCCCATGGCAGTTGTCACGACTCTTCCGCTTTTCCGGATTTTCCGGATCATCGTTCTCGCTTTGCTATCAGCTGACTGCGTGGCTCAGGATGGCGATGTTGCTGAAACTTCACGCCAAACGGTGAAGGCTTTACCCGCTGCTGTCGCGGCAAAGACGGACAATTTGAATGACAAATTCTGGCTGTATTTTCCCGAGCGATATGCAGAGAGCAAAGAAAAGCTGCCTCTCATCATTTATCTGCATGGCAGCAGTCGTAGAGGGAGAGAAGTTGAGCAGGTAAAAGCGAACGGGCTTCCGCCGGTTCTCGATGACAAAGATGATTTCGATTTTATCGTTGCATCACCACAAGCTCTCGCGAAATACCCGTGGCAGCAATGCTGGCGTCCCCACGATCTCATTTTGTTGCTCGACCATCTCCTCGAAAATTACCGAATCGATCCAACTCGTGTGTATCTGACAGGACTCAGTATGGGCGGGTATGGAACGTGGGCCTGTATTGCCGAGCATTCCGATCGCTTTGCTGCTGCTGTGCCAATTTGTGGAGGCGGTGATCCCAAGTGGGGAAAGCAAATTGGTGATCTGCCAGTCTGGGCGTTTCACGGGGAAGCCGACAATATCGTGCCGGTGCGGCGATCCATTGAAATGGTCGACGCCGTAAATGCGGCAGGAGGCAAAGCTAGACTGACGAAATATCCGGATGTGGGACACGACTCTTTTACGCAAACCTATGCGAATCCGGAAGTGTTCCAGTGGATGTTGAAGCAGGTCCGCGAGTAGGATCTCACTCACCCGCGACCCAGCGGATCGAATTTTCGATGATGGAATGAAGTGACTCGGTAGCTTCTGGATGAGGGCTGACAGAGATAACGCGGCCCTTTCCGAAAGTGCCCGATACGATGGCCGGCGTGTTGATCATCGTTCCCTTTTGCGGCTCCCAGAGAGAGGTCTCCGACCGAAACCAGGCCAGCACTTCGTAGTCTTCCAGATCATCGATACCCTTCGGGGAAATGATAGGTCCGTTGTGGTAGCGCACCACAAACTCCGGATTGAGATCGGGAAACAGCCTCTTCCCTTGGGATGTCAGCTCGATATCGATGTCGGCCGTTTTGCCGCGATACCACATGTTCTTTTTTCCAACGCCGGGGATTTCTCTTGAGCCGGTAAAGACGCTCGAATCGATCAGGTTCAACGACCAACTGTAGTGAGAGGAGCAGAGATAGGCACCGGCGCATACTCCGAGATAGCCGCCTCCATCTTCAATGAAATCGCGAACCGCTGCCCGCCCCTCTTCTCCGATCGCCCCGGCTTGCTTGGAACCGCTTCCACCGGGAAACAAAACAACATCGAACTGCTTCAGGACTTCGGGCCGCATGTCGGCAGGACCGAGGTGATGGACGCCCATGTCGCCAGAGCGAGTGATGATCTTGTTGATGTTCGAAGCGTTTTCGCCGCCGACGCCCCGGCCATCGAACTTGCCAACCAGAATGCGGTCGGAAGAATTTTCTGCGGCGAACAAGTTCTGACAATCACGATCAATCAGGCCGATATGGTTCAGCAGCACGTTGGCCATGAGGCGGTGTTGCCGGGTGCGGAGCGAGAGAGGTTGCTCTTTGTATGTCGTCTCGAGAATGAGCGCTTCCGCTCCGAGAACCTGAATGCAGCTCTGTGCCAGTCCGGTGTCAACGGGGCCGCGTCGCAGGAGGGTGAAGCGTTTGTCAGGATCGGTCACCGTCGTATTGGCGGCCTCGATTATGCTCTCGGCGAGCGGGTCCATCTTTTCCCCGCCCTCGTAGATCACGGTCGACCCCACTGACTTTTTCTTCCCCTCGGGTGGAGTGTGGGAAATGTTGAACTCAAAACCTTCGTGCAGATCGATGACCCAATCCGGCCGGAGTTTTCCGGTGAATTTCCAGAGGGCTATGGCGAGCTTTCCGCGGGGCACGGCGGTCTTCGCAGATGGAGAAATCGGGAAATTACGGTTCAGGTTTCCGGATTCTTTCGGCTCGCCTGGAGTGAGGCGGGTTTTTGCATCGAGCGCGAGCACATTCGAGCGCGGTATCACCACCAGCTTGCCCTTCACTATCGGCCAGTGCCGAATCTGTTGTGCAGCGAGGGATCCGGCAGGCTCGTTGCCGTGCATCCCGCCAACGACAAGGACGGTTGGCCCTTCGACTCCGGAATCGATCGAGTAGTAGTTGGTTTCCCATTTCGTCCCGGAAGCAATTTTTCCGCTTTGCCGAATCGCATTTGGCTCTGTCGAATCTTTCCCGGTAGCGAGGGAAATGACGAGGCTGATGGCAAGAAGGGACGCGACAATTCTCATTTCACAAAAAGGTGGATCAAACCGATGCTCGCAGCGCCTATCGGGGTCGCTGCCGCAAAACCAATCGCGAGCAGACTGAGGCCCAGGCCGAGCAGAGCGACGCCGAGGCGCAGAATCCGTTTCGCACACCAAATGAGCCCGTCGCGGTAACGCTGCGGAAGACCGATCAGGTTTCGAAGGAGCAGGCCTAGGATGACGGTCGTGAGAATCGGACTGATCGGGCTGCGATCAAATCCCATCACGCTTGTGCCGACCCATTTCGCGACGTAGGTGGCGATGAGGGCGACTCCGCCGGCAAGGAGTAATCCGGGAGCGATGTCAGAGAAATTGTCGAGGCTGCCGTGCAACCTCCGCTGCCACGCATATTTCAGGTGAAGTCTGTCCGACGTTGCTTCGGCACTAATTTCAGGGATGCCTTCAAAGCTGTCGAGAGAGGCAGCGGCCTCACTCGCGAGATAGACGTTGAAGGGGCGGGGATTGTTGTCAGCCATTTTTGTAGGTTGTGAATCTACATTCTCAGAATTCGAGGTAAGCCACGAATAAAAAAGAATGGAATGGAATTCTCACGAATGCCTACACCGATTCGCGGAAATGCGCGCTTCATTCGCGTGAGCGAAGCGCATTCGTGTTCCATCTGCTTGAGCTGAATAACGGTGTTATGTAGACCTCCTCACGACAACTGCGCCGCCAGCAACTCTTTCTCATACACCAATTCCTTCGGCATCGAATTGAACAGCTTCGGGAACAACTCCCCTTGTTAAACAATTCCCTGCTTCCACTCATTCGGGTTGAAAGCCATAACTCGGTTTAAATCTTCGCGGCGGCAGACTCGCCTTACCTTCGTTGTCAGTGATTCAACACAAACTCGGCGGTGTTGAGCAGTGACCAGACCATGTCTTCGATGGCGACGCGCTTGTCTTTTTCCTCGGTGGCGTTTTCGAGGTGGGCGGAGGATGTCTGAGTCTCGGTTTCGCTTGGAAACCGGGAATAGAGTCGGAGGTAAATTTCCTTTACGGCTTCTTCTGAGCTCAGCTTGGTCAATGAGTCCAGCCAGGGGTTTTCTCCGGACAATTTGTTCTGCAGATCCTTGGAATTCATAAGGTGAAGGGCCTGGACAACGCTGCTGTCCACTTCACGAACCATGGGGGGAGCTGCGCTGGAATCGGGTCGTCCGAAGGCGTCGAGAAACTGGCTCGGCAAGAGATGATTCCACTGGTGCATCGCAGGGGCGTCGGCGGGCAGGCCGTGAAAGGTTTCCGGCTTGTTCGTGATATCCGAAATCGCATCGAGCAATACCTCAGCCGGGAGACGGCGGCGGTAGCTGCGGGAGAAGTTCCGGTTGTCCGCCACGTTCGTTTCATTTGGCTTGGAGCTTTGCTGGTAGAGTCTGCTTCGCAAAATGGTCGAGATCGTCTTTTTCTGGTCGAAGCCGTTCGCGACAAAGTCCTGTGCGAGCCATTCGAGCAGGGGCTCGTTCACCGGAGGATTCGATTCCCGAAAATCATCAACCGGATCAACAAGACCACGCCCAAAAAGCTCAGCCCAGATACGGTTCACCATCGCTTTCGCGAAAAATGGATTGTCCGGCGAAACGATCCACTCCGCGAGTGTTTCGCGCGGATCGTTGTCATTAGGGATCTCTGAAAACTCCGGTCCGGCCGGAGCTTTGGGCGTCATGACCGCTTCGGATACGGGGTGCTTCACGGTTCCGCCGGGTTCGAACCACCAGTATTCCGGCTCACCGGAAATGGGGGGAGAAATTCCCTGCCCCTTCCGCTTCATCGATGCGAAAAAAGCGGCCATGGAGTAGTAGTCGTCCTGGCTCCATTTTTCGGAGGGGTGGTGGTGACACTTCGCGCAGTTGAGTCGCACTCCGAGGAAAATCTGGCTGATGAATTCCGCCATGTCGGCTGGCTCCCGTTTGTCTCGGATCACGGCAACAGGCCCATACTGATGGGTGCTTCCCGTCGCGGTGAGCATCTCTCGGATGAAGTCATCCCATGGGGTGTTGTCTCGAAACTTTTCCCGGATCCACTGGTCGAGAAGGTAGACCGGTTTCACTCCAACGCGCTGGGTGTTCGGGCGTAGCAGATCGCCCCACTTCGTTGCCTGAAAATCGGCATAGGAGAATCGGTTCTTTGGAGAAACGAGGAAATTGATCCAGCGGTCTCGTTTGTCAGGAGATTTGTCGGCGTGGAATTTTTTTGCCTCGTCAATCGTGGGGAGACGCCCGAGGACATCAAGTGTCGAGCGACGGATGAAATCTTCTTCGCTGCAGAGATCCGATGGATAGAGTCCCAGTTCCTGAAGCCGAGCATAGGCCAGATCGTCGATCTTATTTGTCCGCGGCAGCTTCGTATACCGCTCCGGCGGGAGCAGATTGTCGGGTGGAATGACGAGTCGAGCCGCCGCTACCTGATCGACGTAGCGCACGATGACGCTACTCTCTCCCGGTACTGTTCCAGCCGTGATCTTGCCATTATGATCCACCTCCGCGAAGGCTGTTTCGTTCGAGGTGAACTCACAGAGGTGAGTGACATCGCGCTTGGATCCGTTGCTGTAGCGACAGGTGACCTTGAGTTTTGCTGTGCCACCCTTTTTCAGATTCACGGTCTCTGGCGACAGGATGATCTCGGTCGGTTCTGCCTCGTTGGGAATGTTGCGCGGCGCCCCTTCGGCGATCCATTGGCGCAGGACGCGGTAGAATTCCGAGTCTTTCTCGAAACGTGCTTCGCCCTCGTGGGGGACCTGGTTCGTCGCTTTCAGCAGAATAAGAGATTGATCGGGAGATGAAGGGAAAATGCGTCGACCCCGAGCATCGTAGACGATTTCCCGATAATCAGAATCCGGGTCGTAGGAAAAAATCGAAAGCTGAAATCCGTTCTGCCCATCGGATTTGGCGTGACAGGCGCCTGCCATGCATCCAGCACGAGTGAGAATCGGGAGCACATCGTTCTCGAAAGAGACGGTGGGCTCTTCTCCATGAGAGAGTGCCGCAGGGAGAAACAGGGCGAGCAATATGGAAAAGGCTTTATTCATCGTTCGAGGCGACAGGTGGCGTTGCGGTTTCGAATTCCACGGTCTGTTTCCGTTCCCCTTTTTCATCCCAGGCATGGATTTTCCCATCCTCACCTCCAGCGAAAGTCCACTGTAGCTTCGGATGGACAGCAATGGCGAAAAGCGGAGCTTCAGCCTGATCATAGGATTTTTCTTTCGCGCCGGTCGATCGCTGGACGCCTTCGTGGTCATTTAATTCGACAAACGCCGAGGGACTACCTGATTCAGCGACGGAAAAGATTCGATCTGTATTGATCTCTTTGGCTTTCTCAGGGTCTTTCTCTTCCGACTTCTTTTTGTGATTGTCGGGATCAATTTTCCAAGCGAGGGCGTAAATCGGGCCGCTCTTGCTATTGGCGAAGGCGCTGATCTTCTTTCCGGTCTCCAGATTCCATACCTTGATTTCCTCATCGTCTCCCGCTGTTGCGATGCGCTTGCCCTCGGGGCTGAATGCGGCAGCAAGAACGTAACCGGTATGTCCCTCGAGTCGCATTTCGATTTCGTGGGTCTTTGCATTTCGAATCGTAATAAGCTTGTCAGCCGAGGCGGTGGCGTAGGCCGAACCGTCGGATTTGGCGACAAGCCGGAAGATGGAATCGAGGTGTGCGGTATCGAATGAACGCACTTTTTTTGAATCGAGCGCGATCTCGTGCAATCGACCGAGTTGCGAGGGAAGGGAATCGGCGACGAGGAGGCGTGGTGGGTTTGACAGGTAAAGCAGGGCAGTCTGTCGACCGAGAAAGGTGTCTTCGATCTTGTCGATCGCTTTTTTCGGTTTGGCAGGATCCCAGATGAGGACACGCCGGAAGCCTCCGGAGGCGAGACGTTTCCCGTCGGGAGAAAAGGCTAGGCTCTGGATGGAGTCGCTATGTCCGGGGGAGGAGTGTGTTTTCTCGAGAAGGAGTGCCGCCTCTTTTTCAGTTCCTTCTTTTACCTGGAACCACTCGATGCGGTTTCCCCGACCGACCGCGAGAGTCTTGCCATCGGGAGAGAGAGCCATTGCGAGGACCGGTTCATATCCCTCTGGCATCTCCGAGCGAGTCACTTCTGTTTTTTCCGGAAGGTTCAGCTTGGCCCATTTTTCCGAATCCCACTTCGCACCCTCGTTGATCCATTTTTCAATCGCCGCGATTTGTTGTGGTTCGAGTTGGCCTTTCGGCGGCATGTGCGAATCGTGGTCCGGGAAGAGTGTCTCGACGAGATAGCTTTCACCCGCCTTGCCCGGAACAATGGCAGCGTCCGTGTCGCCGCCCTTGATAAGAGATTCCCGCGAGTCGATCAAGAGGCCGCCCTTCCGCTTCGATTCCGTGTGACAGCTGATGCATTCCTTTTGGAAAATCACGAGGGGATCGACTTCGACAGCACGCAGTCCACCGACCCCGGCCAGGAGCAAAATTGCCAGACTGATTTCTGTCCCTTTTATCAACATCTAGATAAAGTTTCACATGCCGGAATCTCCGGTCAACTGGCGTATTGCACCGTCGCTGCGCACACAACTTTTACAGATTGGAAATAGCTGAGGGACGAAAAGCGGCTAGGGTAAAAAGCGAATGAATGCGTCCCGTCTCATTGCCCTGATCTTCACCCTCACCGGTGTGGGTGTGCTCTCGGCGCAAGAGACGACGCCGACATTTGGAGTCCTCCTCGACACTTCGCCTGAGATGGGGTTTATCATTCCGCAGACCAGGAAAGAAGTCCGCCTCGTCAATGAAGAACTCAGGACTCTGGGTCGCCCGGAAATCAAGCTGCGCGAATTCAAAGGAGCATCGCTGGGACGCGAAAGTTCGCTCTCTGTCCCCGGGACGAAAAACGCGCTTTATGCCATCCGTGCTTTTTTCACGGAAGATAAAGTCGATACAATCTACTGGATCACCTCCCTAGGCGGGATGCAGAGCGTTGGAGGCTTATTCGCACTGGAAAATGAATTGAAGGTCGAAGAGGAGAGCCGTCCCTCCCGCCATCTCATTATTCGGAACATCTGGCAAGAGCAGTTGATGGTGGCGAGCGGAGCAATGAGCCGAAATAATGTGATCGGATTCGACCCGCTTTCGGCAGACGAGCGTCCACAGTCCTGGTTCCGTCTCGTCAGTGACGGGCGCGGGATCATTATGCGCTCTTGGCAGCAGCCTCCCGAGGCATTTCGGGATCAGTATGCTTTTCCTCGGGAAAGTTATCACGGGGGATGGTTGCGCAAGGGAGGTTATCCTTCAAAACGCATCAGTTTTGACACATCATGGGCGACCAATCTCCATGGTCGACATCAATTAATATTTCTTGGGGAGAAGGAAAAATGGGCTCATGCCTACACCGCCCAGGACTGGGTTTTTTGGGAAACTCTGATTCCTTATCCTGACGAAAATACCAATCAGTCCCGAGATGAGGCCATCTTCGAAGCCATGTCGGCCAGGGATTCGATCGAGGAAGACCTCGCAAAAATTGAGGCGCAGAAGCTCGGTGTTCTATTCTCATATGGCTACGTCGAGCAAGATCTTGCCCGCTATTCCCGCGATCCCGAGACGCGGCACTCAACCGGTCGATTCATCCTTGATACCATCGATCTCGTGCGCGAAGCGCGAGAGCATCAGAAACACTTCGGCGAGACCGCGACCGATGATGAGAAAGCGAAGCGAGTCTACCGAAACCAACACGTGAAACTGATGCAGCAACATCGCAGGCTCGAAGGGCCGGACCCGGTTGCCAAGGCGGTTGCTGAGTTGGTTCGAAATGAAAAAGTCGATGCGGTATATCTCTTCACCAATGGCTTCACCGGCGGCGGACGATATGGTGCGCCGACGATCGATGAAAATCTGCTCGCCTTCGCGATAGAGGAGGCCGGGGTGAAGCTCTACGTTCGGATGCCTTTTTCCACTGGGTCTACTCCTGTTTCGCTTGAGCAACTCGCGGTCGCCAGCGGAGGCGAAGTGTTTCGTGGAAAAATGGGCGATGACGATTGGAGTTTCGACTACCCGAAAGCGGATTGGCCCGTTGGTGTTGTTGAGCCGGAGTAGGGGATTGCTATTTCCTCGAAGGCGTCTTCATCGCCTCGACGAAGTCGGAAAAGGGCAATGTGTCAGGGTGATTGGTCATCAACTCCTCTGCGCGTTTCGTGAGTTCCTCCCGCGAGATCGAAAGCTTCTTTCGTAATGCGATAGCGACAAGGTTGCCTGTTCCCGGGACGCGGAATTCGACTACGGTAGGGAATACGTTGCGTAGCGAAGCGAGATCGCTGGAAGTGGTGCTGCGCCAGATGATGAGGTTGCAGGCCAGGAGCCCGTCGGGCGTCAATTGGTCTCGCATCGTCGCGAGAAATTCTTCCGTTTTGAGTCGGGCCGTTTTCCCGCCGGCATCAGCATCGACTGATGGCCGCAAAAAGGCGTCGAGGTAAATCGCGTCAAACGGCTCTTGAGGCCTTGCCAGAAAATTAAAGGCGTCCTCGGTGTGGATCACGACGCCGGGTTTGGGTTTTGTTTCAAAATATTCCGCCGCGATACGGACGACGGCTGGGTCGATTTCGACGGCCTCGATTGTCGTCTCCGAAAAATTCTCATCGACAAAACGAATCATCCCTCCACCGCCGAGCCCGATCACGAGCATCCGTTTCTGGGGCTCCTTGAAGAGAAGTGAAGCGAAAAGCGTTTTAGTGTAGGCGACCTGGAGCTCGCCCGGATTCTGCAAATCGATCGTCGATTGCAATTGCTCTACGCCGCTTTCAGAAACAAAAAGGAGATGGCGTTTCTGCTCGTCTCCCCGCACACGGATATCGGAAAACGTGGAGGTCTCCTCGTGAAGGATAGGCCCTTTCGATGCACGTGGGACGAAGGTGCTGTTGGGAATATACCAGATCGCAATGCAAGTCGCTGCGAGTAGGCAGGTCAAGCTGATGAGCTGTTGCACCGATGAGCGTTTCATGGCGAGACCTAACCCTGTTTAGTCGGACACTCAAGCCTGTTAGGTGCGTGCCACAACAGGATGGGTGTGCAGTTTTAAGGGAATGAATGTCGAATCTCGAAGTGGAGTCTGCGACCGCTGGGGTAAAGCAGCATCGAAGCTGGACCAGTAAAAGAGCCTCCGGCTTGTGGGCAGAGGGCAGAGGTTGTGCTGGATCTTATATTGGTGGGATTATTTGCAGCAAGCTCTGCTAAACGCAGAATCATATTCCAACGACCAACGACCAACGACCAACGACCAACGACCAACGACCAACGACCAACGACAGATTCTCTCTCTACGCCAGGATCTCTTGCGGCACATTTCCGTGCACATCGGTGAGGCGGAAGTCGCGTCCGGCGTAACGGTAGGTCAGTCGTTCGTGATCAATCCCTAACAGATGCAGAACGGTGGCGTGAAAATCGTGAACATGCAGGGGCTTGTCTACGGCTTTGAATCCGAATTCGTCAGTCGCTCCGTAGGAGTAGCCGCCTTTTGTTCCACCGCCTGCCATCCACATCGTGAATCCATGCGGGTTGTGATCACGGCCATTGGCGTTCTCGGTCACGGGGGTGCGGCCAAATTCTCCGCCCCAGATCACGAGGGTGTCATCGAGCAAGCCTCTCTGCTTCAAATCTTCGAGGAGAGCAGCGATGGGACGGTCAATGTCGGTGGCGAGCTTTCTCGTTTTCTCGTCGTGCCCACTGTGGGTGTCCCAGGGCTGGCCGTTTCCGTAGTAGACCTGAACGAAGCGAACCCCACGCTCAGAGAGGCGACGGGCCAGAAGGCAGCCGTTCGAGAAATGGCTTTTCCCATAGGATTCGCGGATCGACTCTGGTTCGCGGGAAATGTCGAACGCATCGGTCGCTTCGAACTGCATCCGGTAGGCAGTTTCCATCGCCTCGATTCGGCCCTGCAGGGCCTGGTCGGCTCCGCCGCGGAGCGCGAGATGTTCGCGATTCAGTTCCTTGGCGAGATCGAGCTGTCTTCGTTGGGCGTCGGGCGCGATCTTGTCATTTCTCAGCCACGGAATCATGTGATCCGGTTCGATTTTTGAATGGTTGATATAGACGCCCTGATGCTTCGCCGGAAGAAACGCGCTGTTCCAGAGAATGGAAAAGCGGACCGGCTTGCCCGGGCACAAAACCATATAGGAGGGAAGATTGCGGTTCTCTGATCCAAGTCCGTAGGACATCCAGGCCCCCATGCTGGGAACCTTGGGCGTCATCGTTCCGTTGTTCATCAGGAGCAACGCAGGACCGTGGTTCGGGTTGTTCGTGTAGCAGGAATTGAGAATGCAGAGATCGTCTGCATGCTTTGCCGTCATCGGTAGCAGCTCGCTGATAGGTAGCCCGCTTTCCCCGTGTTGACTGTATTTATACGGAACTGCCATCAGACCGCCTGTGGGACGTTCGGTTCGGAGATCGGCTCCCTTGGGGCGTTTCCCTTCGTATTTTTTCAAGGAAGGCTTGGGGTCGAAAAAGTCGGGACCGAAAGGGCCGCCGTTCATGAAGAGATGAATGACGCGTTTTGCCTTGCCGGGAAAATGAGTGCCAAGAGGAAGCTCTCCCGCAGCCTGCAGGCTGGAGGCAAGCCCGAGTGAACCCAGCCCTCCGCCGAGTCGCGCGAGAGCGTCCCGGCGGTTCATGTCCGTGGGCATGTTAGTGAAAGTGTCCATCTTTCAATCAATAAAGAGAAATTCGTTACTCGCCAGGAGGACTTGGGCGTAGTGCTCCAGCGAGAGTCCTTGCTTGAGGTATTGCGTCCCCACGTCAATTTCTTGCGGAGTTGGTTTCCGCTGGAAGAGAGAACCGTAGGCTTGCGTAATCTGGTTTTTGGGAGAGGTGCTGCGGGTTGCAAGGATTTTGCTCAATGACTCTGCGCGATTCATGACAAAGGGTCCATTCAGTGTGAAGAGTTGCTGCAGTGGGGTCTGGGTCTCGGGGCGACTTGGACTGTGTGCCGTGGGGTCGGGAAAGTCGTGGAGACGGAGCATCTTGTTGATGTCGCGGCGATGAATCTTTCCGTAAATCGTTCTCCGAAGAAACTCAGGTGATTCGAGATCTCCCGGAGCACCTCCGAGCGAACGGTCCAGTTCTCCCGTCGCAGCTAGCATAGCATCGCGCCAGATTTCGACGTCGAGGCGGCGTCGTTTCTGATAAGAGTAGAATTTTACCTCCGGGTCGGCTTCGCGTTTTTCGGAAGTGGCGAGTGAGCTTTGTTGCCAAGTAGAGGATTGAAGGATCTCCCGATGGAGCCACTTCATCGACCAGCCATTTTCAACAAAGCGATACGCCAGATCATCGAGCAACTCCGGATGGCTCGGCATTTCGCCCGCATTTCCAAATTCGCTCGGAGTTCCGACGATTCCCTGGCCGAAGTGATGTTTCCAAACCCGATTCACGATGACCCGGGCAGAAAGCGGTCGACCTTCGTTGACGATGGCGAGAGCGAGATCCATTCGTCCGCTACCTGAGTCGAGGGAGCGAGGTTTTCCGGTGCCTGTTGGAAAAGCCGAGAGAAATCGCCGCGGGACAACGTCGCCCAGGTTGTTGGGATCGCCGCGCTTGTGCATTGCGAGGTCCTGCGCTTCGTCGTCCTTGTAATCGAGCAATGTCCCGTGCTTGCCGTCGGTTTTCTTTTTCACAAACAGTGCTGCTTCTTTGACTCCGTTGACGGTTGCGACGTTGTAGTGGGGAGTGCCTTTCTTGATCGCTTCGATTTGTTTGGTCAGGGTTGCAATCTGGTTGTCGAGATCTTCCGGGGCAGGCTTTTTCTTTTTCAGCGCCTTTTGTTTTTCATCGAGCTTTGCGACTTCGGCGCGGGCTTGTGCGATGGGGATCCATTCGTCTTCGGGGATGGTGGGGCGATCGGCAAGCTTCACGCTCGCGAAGACTCCGGCGATCGCATAGTAGTCGGCCGCGGTGATGGGATCAGACTTGTGATCGTGGCAACGTGCGCAGGCAAGAGTGACGCCAAGAAAGGTTCGTCCGAGAGCATCGACGCGTTCTTCCCATTCGTCGGCGACGGTGGTTTTGATAATCTCGGGTGGAAGCTGCAACTCTTTCCAGTAGGTGGGGCTCAGGCCGAGAAATCCCAGCGCGGCATTGTCGGGTGGAGCCGTTTCGGCGAGCAGATCGGTCGCCAGCTGGCGAATAACGAACTGATCGTAGGGCATGTCCTCATTCATGGCTGTGACGACCCAGTCGCGATAGAGATGTGCCGAGCTGGTCGATTTCAACCACGATGCAGTCGTGTCCGTGTAACGGGCGAGGTCGAGCCAATGACGTCCCCAGCGCTCTCCGTAGTGAGGAGAAGCGAGCAGCTCGTTGATCTTCTCCGAGGTTTTGTCAGGAGAAAATAGTTCAATCTCATCAGAGCTCGGCGGGAGTCCGGTGAGATCGAAATGCAATCGGCGGAGAAGGGTTCGGGTGTCCGCCTCGGACGATGGTTCCAGACCCTCTTTTTCCATTCTCGCGAGAATGAAATGGTCGATGCGAGTTTTGGGCCAGGAGGTGTTTTTTACCTTGGGCAGTTCCTGGGCCTGAAGGGGCTGGAATGACCACGGAGTTTCGTTGTCCGCATAGAGACCGGAAAAAGCGAATGCGAAAATCCAGAAGATGAAGATGACCGGGCGAAGCGGCATGCGATCAGAAGAGTTCTGTCAGGGGGCGGCCCTCAGCGAGCAAATTGATGGGTCTTCCGCCGCGGTCGGTAGCATTCAGATCGTTGACTCCCATGGCGTGGTAGACCGTCTTGGTGATGTCTTCAGGGCCGACGACATTTTCGACGGGCAATTCTCCGTACTTGTCAGTTTTGCCGAAGGTTTGTCCTCCCTGCACTCCACCACCGGCCATGACGATGCTTTGGCACGCCGTCCAGTGGTCGCGCCCGGCTCCAGAAACTCCGCCGGATCTCCGGTCGCCAATTTTCGGTTTCCTTCCCATTTCGCTGGAGACGAGAACGAGCGTCTCGTCGAGCATTCCACGATTGGAAAGATCTTCGATCAGGGCAGAATAGCCGCGATCAAATTCGGGAAGAAGGTGGTCAGCGAGGCAGTTGAAATTATTGCCGTGGGTATCCCAACCTCCGGCGCTGCGGCACTTCGTTTTGATGTCGAGATTCTCTCTCCAGAAGACGGTGATAAACGGAACGCCTGCCTCGGCTAGGCGCCGCGCCATTAGAAGGCTCATGCCATTAATCGTTTTTCCGTAGCGCTCCTTGGTGGCATCGGATTCCGTTTCGAGATCAAAGGCGGCAGAAGTTGTCGAAGAGGAAAGTAGCGAGAAGGCCTGATTGTGATACTCGCTGAAGTTGCTGACCTTCGCATTTGCATCAAGATCGGAACGAGCTTTGTCGAGAGCGTGGAGAAGTTCGGCACGGTCCTCAAGTCGTCCTTTGCTCGTTTGCAGGCGCAGAGATGGAGCTGAGATTTTCATCGGCTCGGCGTGATCTCCGAGCAGGTAGAGGGGATCATGCAGGGGGCCGAGTTTCCCGGCAAATTGTCCGGGTCGAGTATAAGGCGGGCGGCTTGGTTTGTGCGGCAGTGAAATGACCTGCGGCAAATCTGGATGGGGAGGGCGGCGCGATCCAATCACGCTTCCCATGAATGGCCAGTCGTCTGGCTCGGGGCGCCTATCGTTGCCTTTGATTTTGAAAGACTGATCCGGGGCGTGACCGGTGAGATTGTAGTAGTAGCCAGCATGATGATCGCCCGTAGCCCGGCCGCCGTCAGTGACCGAGCGAACGATCGCGAGTTTATCCGCAACCTTGGCCGTCATTGGGAGATGCTCGCTGAGATGGATTTCCGGTGCCGCTGTTTGTATGGGGCGAAAGAGGCTGCGGTATTCGGATGGTGCATCCGGCTTCACATCCCACATGTCGACGTGAGAAGAACCTCCACAGAGAAAAAAGAGGATCGTCGTTTTCGCTGAGGCATTGGCAGGAGCTGCAGGCGCGCCGCCCGCTCCGAACGCAGAAGTGCCAAATCGGAATCCGGCGATTCCGGTCGTCGAAGCGACAAGGAAATCGCGTCGGGATGGTTGGTAAGCGGCCATTTGACTGGTGAATATACCATCTCGTAAGTCGCTCGGCTCTAGCGTCATTCAGTGACCGGCATCCTGCACCGCCTGCAACATCCCTCGCAATTCTTCAACGACCTCCGGCTCCTCATCCCAGAGATTCCTTGTCTCCGATAGGTCATCTTCGAGATGATACAGCTGCCCCTCCGGCCCACCCACTTTTGCGGGATCCAGCTCCTTTGGAAAGGTGAAGCCACCTGATCTGCGATGAGGGATCATTTTCCAGGGACCTTTGCGAATCGCGAAGACTCCCCAGAGCGAATGGTGCACGGAAAATTCGCGTACGGGTTCTTCCGGCTTTTTGGCGAGCAGAGCCGGGAGAATGTTTCGTCCATCGGGCCCAGCACCTTTCGGTAATTTGGTTCCGGTGATGGCCGCGCAGGTGTTGAGTAGATCCGTCAGCTCGATGAGTTCAAAACCGTCTTTTTCGATTTCGCTTTGAAATACTTCCGGGCTTTCTTTTTCGAAGCGTTCGACGAAGGATTTAGGATCGAGATCGGGATCTGCAAAGCTCTCGTTGATGCCGGGGTTTACGCTTTCATCCTGTGCAGGTAGCAGGACGGCAGCCTAAAGTGCGGAAGCTATTCTAAGTTCGAAGAAATATCGTGACGTGGCGCGAACACCTGTTGTCTGAATTGAAAATGGGTATTGGAGACTCTGTCAGCCTGCCTGCCGGGCTTCCTTTGCCGCGACGGCTTCCTTAATGCGCGGCATGAAGGCGTCCGGATATGCATCGAAAGCCTTCAAACAGGGATCGCAGCAAATGAGGACTTCGTACCCTTGATAAACCCGGCGGTATTTAGGCTTTCCGTTTTTGAAGGGGCGATTGATCTGCACAGCGCAGGTTCGGAATGGATAGGGCTTCACAGAGGCCTGGCCTCGAGATTCGGCAGCATCAGTTTTTTTGGTCGCAATGAACGACGACTCGCTGTCAGAAAGTTGCGGGGTGGCAGCGGCTGAAATTAGCGCAGTGTTGTCAGCAGGGGTTCGAGATTGGCACGCTGAAAGCACAAAAACAACAGTAATCAAAACGATGATAGGAATCGATTTCATCTTAGGAATAGGGTCCGCCCCAAGCGTAGACTCGGCAAGCAGATTTCTTGTGACCGAATTTTGCCGGGAAAGCCTTTTGTAATTTCATTTGCACCCAGTCCCGAATCCGCTTTCTTAGTCATTCCGCGTTGATCGTAAACGTGGAATGAATGAAGAGATGGCTACAATCAAAGTGGCATGCCCCAAGTGCGGACAAAAGGTCTCCGGAGACGAGACTTTCCACGGCACTGTTGTGGAGTGCCCAATCTGCTCGGCCAGCATTCAATTTCCAGGCCAGAGAAGCCAGCCTGCAGCGACGGGACCCATAGATCCGGTTCCGCCTCGAGAGCGCCCGAAGCCAAAGCCTATTCCGGCTGCGGTGGATGAAGCGCAGCCGAAATCTACCTTCGAAGAGGGTGCGCTCGACGATATTGTTCCGCAGACACAGAATGCTTCGCAAGGCTTGGCGACAGAGATTATTAACAGCACGGCATCTGAGGATTTTGAAGAAGAGGAAGAAGAAGCGGTTGTTCCTTCTCCTGTTACGGGCGCAATTTCTATCGTCACAGCCGTTCTAGCAGTCGTGACCTGTCCCTTTGGAATTCTCTTCGCGCCGATCGCGATCATTTGCGGTCATCTTTCTCAGGCAAAAGCGCGTCGCAGTCTGGTGCAGCCGGCGCCCGGGCAGACGCTTGGAGCGATTGGTATGCTGATCGGCTACATCTGGTTGATTATTGCGATTCTGCTTCTTGCGATTGCTGTGATTTTCAAAGAGCCACTGCGCGAACCGCTGCAGGAGTTTTTTGGTAATGCGGCGGGGGGAGAGTAAGCTCTCCGTTCGGGTTTCCCTTCCAAGGTTGCTGCTTGCAAATCGCCTCTTTTCGCTTACCGCTGGCGCAGTTACAAACTGTGCTGAAACGACTATAATTTCAGTCATTTTGATATTGAAGATTTCATAATCAATACGAAACTAACCCAACAAAATCATGCTAGAAACGACGATTCAAAACGTTCGAGGCCGCGAGATCGTGGATTCCCGTGGAAACCCGACCGTAGAAGTAGATGTGGAACTCGAAGGTGGAGCTATTGGCCGGGCTGCCGTTCCCAGCGGAGCGAGTACTGGAGAACACGAAGCTTGGGAGCTGCGCGACGGTGACAAGGATCGCTATCTCGGGAAAGGCGTCCAGAAGGCAGTTGTTGCAGTGAATGAAAAAATCTGTGCGGAGCTCGTTGGCATGGATGCGACTGAGCAGACTGCACTCGACAAAACGATGTTCGATCTTGATGGAACGGCGAACAAAAAGGAACTTGGGGCGAATGCCGTCCTTGGTGTTTCTCTTGCCGCGGCTCACGCAGCTGCCAATCAGCTTGGCATGCCGCTTTACAAGTATCTCGGCGGACCAAACGCGAAGGTTCTTCCCGTTCCGATGATGAATATCATTAACGGTGGATCGCACTCCGATGCTCCGATCGACTTCCAAGAGTTCATGATCATGCCAAAAGGTGCGCCGACATTCCGCGAGGCGCTTCGCCAGGGTGCAGAAATCTTCCACGCCTTGAAGAGTGTTCTTCACGACCGCGGTCTTTCCACTGCAGTTGGTGACGAGGGTGGATTTGCTCCTAAACTTGAGTCCGCAGACGATGCACTCAAGGTGATCGAGCAGGCGGTTGACAAGGCTGGCTACAAATTTGGCGAGGAGATCTTCGTTGCTCTCGACGTCGCATCTTCTGAATTCTACGACAAGGAAAAAGGCAAGTATGTTTTCCACAAGTCGGACGGTTCGGAGAAATCGGCAGAGGAGCTCGTCGACTACTACATCGAGCTTCAGGAAAAGTATCCGATCATCTCGATTGAGGACGGATGCGACGAGAACGACTGGGACGGATGGAAAGTCATCACCGAAAAAATGGGCGAGAAAACCCAGCTCGTCGGAGACGATCTTTTCGTGACCAACACTGACTTCCTCCAGAAGGGAATCGATCTCGGGGTTGCCAACTCCATTCTCGTGAAGGTGAACCAAATTGGTTCTCTCACCGAAACTTTCGACGCCGTTGAACTAGCGAAAGAAAACAGCTACACCAGCGTGATCAGTCACCGCTCCGGCGAGACTGAGGACAGCACAATTGCTGACATCGCTGTGGCGACGAACGCCGGTCAGATTAAGACAGGGTCGCTGAGCCGCTCCGACCGAATCGCAAAATACAACCAGCTCCTCCGCATTGAGGAAGAACTCGGTGATGATGCACTTTACGGCGGTAAGATGCGTGTCTAAAACTACGGGGCCCGGCGGAGCCTTCATATCCGCCAATCAACATATGCGTGACCCGGAATTCCAAGACCATCCTGATCTCCCACTTCCCAAAGCGGATGCGGATAGTGTGCCGCCTTCCAATGTGTGGCAAAGATTGTCTCGGGTCATGGAAGTGGTAATTTTCGTCTTACTAGGTTTCGCGGTCTACAAACTGTTTGGACCCGAGCTCGATCGGCGGGCGGAACTCCAATCAGAGGCGAATCGCCTCTCCGCGATTGTGGAGGAGAAGGAAGAAATCGCAGGTCGCCTCAGTACAGAGCACCGCCTTCTCAAGACCGACAAGGAATACCTCGAAACGGTAGCGCGCGATCGGCTCAACCTTCAGCGTGAAGGCGAGTATATCATTCGGATTGAGTCCGGTGAGGAAGAGGATTGAGTCCGGCTGCTTGAGCCGCTGATAGCTACAGTGCTACACTATTGACGGTGACCGTCAGGTCCTCGTCTTTCCCAGTTCCGAAGATGCCATGGCCGAAATTTTCAGATCTTCGCCGTAAAGGTTTACGGCAAAAAACAGGATCACGTATGGGAAATAGAGTAAGGCACGGGTTGCGCGCATCGAGAGGTAACTGTGCAGAGTCTACACAGCGAAAATCCGAGTGTGAATCCACGAATCACACCCATCTGAACGTCCGCGCAAAGCGCGCTCTCTAGTCCAGTCTCTGCAGTTGCCCGATTCCGTATTGAAGGAGTTGCTGGTTCACCATCTGGGAAGCGCGCTCATCGACGTAGATCACCTTTGGGAAATCGTTAAACTCGATGACGTGGATGCCGTCCTCAGGCACTTCAGCGAATGCAGCGGAGAGATCTTTGATTTTGTTGATTGGCTTGCCGTTTACCTTCGTGAGAACGACGGAGCTGATCTGCTCGTATCCGAGCGTGCTGGGTGTCTTCAGGACGTTGCTGAGAAAGACGAGTTTTTCGCGGCCTTCCTCTTCCCACTGCTCGGGATTGGCGTTTGCGTGAACAAGCTTGAAAGGAGCACGGTTGGCCCACTCGTCACCCCAGCTCTCAAGATAGGGAAGAGTCAGTTCCTGAAAAATGAGGCCGCCGAAGATGACGTATTTTGGCCCACGATCGAACATGTAGGGATCGATCAGAAAATCCTGAGGGGCCTTGCGAATCAGCTCGATTTCGAGGCTCTTCGGTTTGCGATCTCGGATGATGTCGAATTTTACCTTGTCCCCGACCTTTGCGTTTCCACCAACGAGGTGAGAGAAACTCAGTTTGCCGTATTGCTCGTCGACGTAGTTGCCGCGGGAATCAATAGCTTTTCCGTCGATAGCGAGAACGACGTCGCCCTTCTTCAGGCCTCCTTTCTCTGCGGAACTATGCTTGGATACCGAGCGGATGAAGATACCTCCAGCGCCTTCGTCGAGGCCTGCGAATTCCCGAAGCGTTTCGTCGAGCATTTGCGCAGTGTTCACACCCAACTTGGGAAAGCCCTCGTAGGCTCCGTCTTCCAGATCGGCGAGAAATGCCTGGATGATTGGCATGGGCAAAACAGCGGCGGTTTGCTCCTTTGAGGAATAGCTCAAGAGCATGCCGCAGAGTTTACCATTTTTCACAACGGGAAGAGTGAAGCTGTTGACTCGTGCCTGAAGCGATCCTTTGACCTGATAAAGCAGGAAGGTCGAGCCGGGGATGAAAAATCGGCCCACGTTGACTCGAAGCACATCGACGTCGGTGGTGACGCCGTCGCCATTATCCTCGACCTGCCAAACCTGGAGGTTGTCTCCGGCGACGACCGAATTGTCCATTTCGAGGGGCTCAAGACCTTCGAAAACTTTGGAGTTCGAATTGGCTGGTTCGAGAACTGCAAGATTGGCTTCATAGTCGAGACCGACAATCTTGCCTGGAACGCGTGCGCCGCTGGATGGGTGCTCGAGTTCGACGTGTGTCGAGTTGACCACCATTTCTGAGGTAACGAGAACGCGGTTTCCTTTCAATACTGCGCCCAGTCCACGGCGGGGAGTGGGGGCGCCTTTCTCCCAGGGGCGGAGGAAGTTGTAGCTTTGCAGGGTTGAGTTGACGCGGACGATGGACTTCTCCGGCGAAGCGTCCTGAGCGATCAGGCTCGTGCCGGGGAGAACAGCGAGAGTGGCCGCTGCGATGAAAATTCGAAAAATTGACATGGGAAAATGTGGGAAAAATAAAAGCGGAATCTAGCGGTATTCACGCAGCCTTCTGCACTTCCTGTTTTGGTTTGGCCGGCTTTTCAGCCTTCTCTTTCGAGTTTTTTGGTTTTTCCTCCTCCTCTTCCGGGGCTTCGAGAATGCCCTCCAGTTCGAGAATCTCAGGCTCTTCGATAAAGTGATCGAAACCGACATTGTATTTGGCCATGATCCGCTCATGAGCGATTGCAGACTCCTTTCTCTTCAGGACGAGAGGGCGTCCTTCTCCTACTAGGCGAACAATATGGAATTCTTCGTAGCCTACCTCGGCATGATCGCCGTGAAGTGCATCGTGAACGTCTTGCAGCATTCGGATTTTCTTTCCGTTAATCGAGTCGACCACCTTGTCCACATAGGCGCGGAGGTGGGTGTTGGTCGAATCGGGAAGAACTTCGGTGAGAACGATAATCTGGGGACGCTCGCGATAGATTTCATCCTGGCTGAAGTAGGTGTAGTGATACCGTGTTTGCAGATCCTGAATTGCATGAGCTGCCATCAGGTTGCGATCGAGTGGCTGAAATTGCAGGCCGCCGTAGAGAACGAAATTTGGCTGCTTGTCGTATTGGCTTGCTTGAATCAGGTAGGGGATGAAGCGCTTCAGCTCGATCGTGATCTGCTCCTGCTTTTCATCTCGCCAGACTTCGAGTTCAACTGTGTCTCCGGCAAACTTACGCTCGATGATTTCGTTGAGGTTGACGCGTTCTTCATCGATTTCGATGAAGCCGTCTGAGGCAATCGGGTGTCCATCGATAGAGAGAAGAACGTCTTTTGTCTTCAGAATGCCGCCGGCAGATCCCGCGGCATCAGCGTCTGCGACCATCACTCCGATGCCATCGTTGGGCAGTCCAAGCGCACGGCGCTGAGCCGGGTTGAGAATGTTGAGAACGCTCGTGGCCATGTCGGCGTAGTAGTCATATTCACCATCCTCGACATCCTTGAGGAAACGTTCCACGACCGGGACGGGAATCATGTAACCCGTGTTTTGAGCGACAGCTCCGGAGTAACCCTGGAACGCTACGCCCACGACCTGATTGTTCTGCAGGACCGGGCCGCCAGAGTTTCCAGGGTTGATCGCGGCATCGACCTGGATACTGAGATGATTGTCGACGCTGGAGTGGCTGTAGGTTCGAAAGTCGATTCGCGATACGACGCCTCGAGTTACCGAGATTCGTTCCCCGCCGATTGGGTAACCGACGGCAACAACCGTGGTATTGAGTTTTGGCGTTCCCCCAATGAAAAGAGGTTGGACCTTGGAGAAGGCAGCACCGTATTCCTCGTCGGACTCGAGCTCAAGCAGGGCGAGGTCACAGTCATGTGCGACGTTGACGACGCGGGCCTTGTATGGTTTCGGATCGCCGACCTTCTTGATGTAAATGAGTCGGGAATTGCTGACGACGTGGGCGTTCGTCATGAAGCGGTTGGGGCCGATGAGAAAACCGGTTCCGTTACCGCTGCCCATGCCGCCGATATTCCACGGCACACGATAGTTGGGCTGCTTTGTGTCCACTTCCACGCGAACGATGGCATCAAACTCAATTTCGGTGATGTCCGTCTGAACCGACTCAGGTGGAGGTACTTCAACGACAGGTTTTTCCACTGCTTCGATTCGCGGCCCAAGAGCCGGAGCAGGAGCGACTTGCTGCGCTATGACGAGAGATAGCGAAAAGAGGAACAAGGTCGACACAGTGAAGGAAAGAAAAATTCTTTTGGTTTTCATGAAAAGTCTGAAGGTCGCTAGCAGGTTACGCGGCAGAGGCGACCGATGGAGCGGAAATTGTAAGGTTCGGCCCCGGAAAGTCAACGCTGGCGGGTGACAGGTTTCCGGACCAACTGCTAGCGACAAGTGGAGCGCTCCGTCCGCTTGTTTCCGTCTAACATTTCGATTTATTCGGTCATCTAACAGGGTATGGCCGAGCATCCAACAGGGTCAGGTATGCGGTCTAACAGGATTGTATCTTTACGAAACGGCTTCGATTTGCATTACCCACTTACCGCGGCTGTCTTAACCATTGGATTTATGAAACGCATTTTTCTCACCCTTCTCATTTTCACCGTTGGAACTTTGCTCGAAGCGCAAGACAATCCCGTTGCGGAATTTGAGAAGAAAGTCGAGCAGCAGATTGAGAAGCGGATTGTGAAAGAAGCAAAAGCGAAGACTTAGGCTGCACCATTGCCGACCGGACTCATCATCATATGTGAGTTTATCGAAGTCGAAGCGATGGGATTCAGCGACTGGTTGCTGGAAAACCCGATTGCGACGGACGCGACTCCACTTCGTATGTAAGCGCAGGAGTGGGTGAAAAGTGGAAGCGGAAAGATTGCGGAGACAATGGTTGCGCACACGAGGAGTGGACAGCGGGCGAAGACGGAAGCGATTTACGAGTGGTTGTATGCGACCTGCGCTTTCGCTGGGGCCGGGGTTTACTGGGGACTGCTGGAATGCGGCGGCTTCACCGAAAGCTATGCGCTGCTCGGGGGATTGTTTGTGATCGTTGCCACTCGCCTTGCAGCTGTGAAGTGGAACTGGTGCTTCCCCGGCATACGAGATCCGGGAGGGTCGTCCGTGCCGTAACCTGCGACATGAAGGTCGACGATCCTCAGATCAATCAAATCATTCGTCTCGCGTGGGAGGACCGAACTACCTTTGAGGAGATAAAAAAACGCACAGGATATTCCGAAGCGGATGTGATCAAGGTGATGAGGCGTCACCTCAAACCATCGAGCTTTCGCCGTTGGCGAAAACGGGTCAACGGACGGATCACGAAGCACCGAAAGCGCTTCGAGAAAGAGGTTCTGAGAAGGTCAGATGACGACCTCACACATTGAATCGGAATTCGACGACATCGCCGTCGTTCATCACGTAATCCTTGCCTTCGATCCGCAGCTTCCCAGCCTCGCGGGCTTTCGCGGTGGAGCCGAGTTCGACAAGGTCGTCGTAGTGAACGATTTCTGCAGCGATGAAACCTCGCTCGAAATCTCCGTGAATCACGCCAGCGGCTTGAGGTGCCTTGTCACCGGCGCGGATCGTCCAGGCGCGGGTTTCTTTTTCGCCTGTGGTCAAATAGGTCTGCAGACCGAGAAGATGATAAACGGATTTGATGAGTGCTGAGACGCCGGAATCACTGACGCCCATGTCGGCGAGAAATTCGGCAGCCTCCTCCGGCTCAAGGTCGACCATTTCCTCCTCGATGCGGGCGGAGATGACAATGGCCTCCGCGCCAAAAGTTGAAGCTGCGTAGTTCCTGACTTGTTTCACCATAGGGTGTGCATCCGGATTGACGAGAGCGTCAGCGAGTTCATCCTCGGAGACGTTGCAGGCAAAGATGGTTTTCTTGGCGGAGAGAAGGAAGAACTCTTTCTCCATCAGTTTGCGCTCGTCATCGGTGAGTTCCGCAGTCAGGGCCGGTTTGCCGCCATCAAGGTGAGGCAACAGTTTTTCGGCAAGCTCGAATTCTCTTTTTGCCTCCTTGTCTCCCCCCTTAGCCTTCTTGCCCCGGGATTCCTTGCGCTTCTCGAGCATGGCCATGTCAGCGAGGATTAGCTCGGAGTTAATGATCTCGATGTCGCGTAGCGGATCGACTGAGCCCAGCTCGTGAATGATGTCGTCATTTTCGAAACAACGCACTACCTGAACGATCGCATCTACCTCGCGGATGTTGGCGAGGAACTTGTTGCCGAGTCCTGCTCCGTCCGAAGCCCCCTCAACCAGTCCGGCGATGTCGACAAATTCGATTGCTGCCGGGATCAGTTTTTGCGAACCGCTCAGATCGCTCAGGACCTGCAATCTTTCGTCGGGCACGGTGACGACGCCCTGATTGGGGTCGATTGTGCAAAACGGATAGTTCGCCGCCTCCGCATTTCGGGTGCGGGTGACCGCGTTAAAAAGAGTGGATTTACCCACGTTTGGAAGTCCAACAATGCCTGCCTGTAACATGCGCGGACGGTAGCACGAGTTTTCCGGTGCGCTTGGGAAAAATGACCGCTGAGCTATTACCGAAAATCTTCATTTTACGGAACTTTTACAGTTTGCACCCTGTGGTTTGACGCAAATTCCTGATGGTCTGGAGGTCATTCCTATTCCCAGCGATTTTCGCTCTCTGCCGATGTCGTATTCCCCCATGTATTTGATTGCCCAGGGAAGAGGATTTCGAGACGTCCAGGCCGCCCTCTGGGAGTATCTGGGAATGCTGTGTTTCACTTTAGATTGTGAAGTTGGCAGAAAGAATTAACCTCTTCTCATGCCAGAGCTGTCCGAACTAATATCTGCTGCCGACGAATGGCTTCGACTCGATGAAATCCCGGATTATCCGCAGGCATTGAACGGCTTGCAGATTCAGGGAACACGGAAGGTGAAGAAGATTGTCGCAGCGGTCGACGCTTGCTTTCCCGTGATCGATGCAGCCTGTGATGCAGGCGCTGACCTTCTCGTTGTTCATCACGGCCTCTTCTGGCAGGGTGCACAGAAAATTACCGGTCCCGTCTATACAAAGTTGAAGCGCGCACTGGATCATGGACTCGCAATCTATAGCGCGCACATTCCCCTCGATGTGCACAGGGAATTGGGAAACAACGCCCAACTGATGAACGCCCTCGGGATTCTTGATGCTGTTCCATTCTTTCCCTGGAAGGGGATTGAGTTAGGGCTTTCCGCCAACGTGAATTGGGATCGGGACGAGTTGCTCGCGAAAGTGAGCGAGGCAACCGGAGCTGAAGCGCATATCTGTCCCGGCGGCCCTGACAACGTCACGAAGATCGGCATCATCACCGGAGGTGCCGGAAGCGAAATTGGGGCAATCGCCGAGACCGGGATCGATACTTTTATCACTGGCGAGGGCCCTCACTGGAGTTATACATCAGCCGAAGAACTTGGGATCAACCTTGTATATGGTGGCCACTACGCGACGGAAACTTTCGGGGTGAAAGCACTCGCATCGAAGTGGTGTGAAGAATTCGCCGATGTGGAGTGGGAGTTTCATGATCACCCAACCGGGATTTAGTCATGAAAGAACTGTTCCGCGATATTGAATTCACCAAGGTTGGCTACTGGAAATCCATTCTCGAATCCCACGAAATTGAGACCTTCATCAAGAACCGTGATTTATCGAGCCTCGCTGGAGAGGTCGCGATTCTTCCCGAGGTCTGGCCAGCTCTTTGCGTGGTGAATGACGAAGATTACGACCGTGCTATACAGCTCATGAAAGAGACAGCGGAGCGAGATGCCGAGCAAAGCGAAGTGGAAATCGACTGCTCTGGCTGTGGGGAAAAGAATCCCGGTAATTTTGAATTGTGCTGGTCCTGCGGTGCAGAGATGGACGAAGGCGAAGCGGGTGAATAGGGGTGAATTGGGCGAGTTTGGAACCTTCCTTGCATTGGATGTGTCGCCCGGTTTCCAGCTTACCTCCGGGGTTTCCGAATAGGGCGGTGGGAACATTGACGGATTCGTGAGCATTGCCGTCTTTCATTCCAGAACCGAAAAGAACGAGGCTGTTATCAAGGAGGGATGATCTTCTTTCATCGATCGAAGCCATTCGATCCAGCATGCGTGCTGTCTGGATGGAAAACCGTTCGGTGACTTGATTGTATTGCACGATTTTCCCCCTTTTTCGATATCCTATGAATCGGAGGGCATACGAGCGATTCGAACGGCATTTCTATTGTAAAAAATCCGGAATGGAGTCCCGTCCGGAGCTGTTACGAGAACATTCGCAAAGCGGCCCTCGACCTGATCCGCAGTGAGAATGGTGCCCATGGACTCGGTGGGTGTTTCAGCCAGTTCCAAGGTGCCGGCGAGTTTTGCCGTCCCCAGAACCTTGAGAACTGGAGCTTCTGAATTTTTGATTCGGAGTCGCGATCCGAGTTGCTCCACGTAATTGCCGTGGACAAGCAATTCCGGGATCGGTTCGCCACGTTTGGCAGCAAGATCGACTTTTCCGGAATTATGGAGGCTGCCTTCCACTTTTCCCCGGCCACGGATTGAGGCTCCTTTTCCCACTTCAATCCAGCGGAGGGAAGAGATCGTACTGTTGTCTAACTGGAGGTTGGCACCTTTCGAGAGTCGAAGCTCATTCCTCGCCAGCAGCGTCACCCCCTGATTCACCTGCACTTTCTGATCACCCTTCCCACCACGAATCTGGAGGCCGAGAAAAGAGATGTCCTTATCCACGATCGCAGTAGCTGGTCTCTCCGACTTGGTATTCTCGATCCTTGCGATCCACGAAAGCCGCGGTGCGCCGGAATCCTCGAGGTAAGTTTCTCCTTCGTTTTCGTAGAGGTAGTCGGACCAGTTGGCGGCTTTGCTCAGGGATTCTCCATCTTCCCCGATCCACGAATGGTAGGTATTGGCAAATCCTTTCGGCTCGCCGACCCGCTCCTCGAGGAGGATTTTTTGCAATTCGGCCACCAGTTCGGGGTGGGCCATGGCGATGTTCTTGCTCTCAGAATGATCGGCTTCGAGATCGTAGAGCTCCAGCCCCTTTTTCGACTTCACCAGCTTGTGCTCCCCCCGAATGATCGACGCCGACCCTCCTGCTTCATGAATGAGAAAGTCGCGAGGCTTTTTCTCACCTTCACCAGTGAGTAGAGGCGCGAAGGAAACCCCGTCGAGCCCGACCGGTGTTTCCGCCCCGGCCAATTCGCAGAAGGTGGGAAGCAAGTCGGAGATGTCGATGACTTCGTCGAAACTCGAACCGATCTTGAGCTTTGAATTCGCTGTGATTTTCGCCGGCCACCGCATCAGGGTGGGAACTCGAATGCCGCCTTCGTAGATGGTCCCCTTGTTGCCGCGCAGTCCGCCATTGGTATCGAGTTCCTTGTTGGAAGGGCCGCCCGGGCCGCCGTTGTCAGATTGGAAAATGACGAGGGTATTGTTCGCGACCGAGTCGGAATTGTCGCCGTCCCCATTGGGATCCTCCAGCGCCTTGAGAATATTTCCGAAGTGGCCATCGATGCGGGTCACCATCGCCGCCCACTGCCTGGTTTGATCGGACAGTTTCTGAAATTCCGGATCGTCGACGTAGCCGCGATCCCATTTCGGCAGCTCCATGATTTCATCGAAAGGCGCGTGAGGAACCTGCACTGCGAGAAGGCCAAAAAATGGTGTTCCATCATTGTTGTATTTCGCCGCGTTGGCTCGCACAAAGTCGAGGGCTGCGAAGCAGTAAACGTCGTCGCAATAGGCCGTTTCAGGATAGTCGGAATGATTCTGCAAGGCGGGCTCGTTCGGGTATTGGGCTTTCCCGCGGAAGGTGGCCATCGAGTTGGGAATTAGCTCAAGTCCGCCCTTTGCATTGGAAGGAGCGGGCGCACTCCAGAGCGTTGGTTGGAAAAAGGTATGTGCCCTGACGTGGTGCAGTTCTGCGACGACGTGTTGATAGCCATGAGAAGTCGGCAAGGTCTGCACGTTGTCGATTGTGGGGTTTGCCATGTCCTTTGATCCACCGTATCCCCATTTGCCCCAGTAGCCGGTTGCGTAGCCTGCCTTGGAAAGTATGCCACCCATGGTGATATCATCCGTGCGTATTGCCTTTCTGGCATTGTCAGGATCATTTCGATCAGCAAAGGTATGGCCCTGGTGAAAGCCGGTTTGCTGCGACGAGCGAGCCGGAGAGCAAACCGTGCACCCATAGGCGCGAGTGAAGTTCACACCTTTCGCAGCCAGTTCATCGAGATGGGGCGTTTTCACATAAGGAAGCCCGGCCGCCTTTCGCGCGGTTTGTGCATTCGGCCCGAGAGATCCCCAGCCCATGTCGTCGACATAGAAATAGAGGATGTTGGGACGAGCTGGTGAATCGGCATGCGAGAATGCTGTCGCCAATTGGATGTAGAGAAAGAGAAGGAATGTCGTGCGCATGATTCGGGAGTTGTCTATTGCTATTTTTCGTCGTCAAAAAAGTCATTCAAAAGCGCCGCGAGGCGAATACCGCCTTTTTGCAGCCGATCTCGAACGATTGGCAGGGCTTTCGCCCGGTAATCATAGCTGAGCACGGGAGCCTCTACGATATTCAAAAAATAGCTGCTTCGCTGTGGGCCAAAATCGTAGACCTGATCGCGAATCTGTTTGGCCTCCTTTGCCCAGTCGAGATAGGTCCCCGCAGAGGCGGCGATCCGTTCCTCGTCCGATAAGCGATCGAGAAAGGTCGAAAATTCCGTGTAGCTCAGATTGGTGGATTCGATTATGTCTTCGTCCCAGATGCGGTGCAGGGTTTCTTCTTCTCCAAACCATTCCACCTGGATGCGATTGCCGCCCTGATCTTCCCGCCGCCCGACGTGAAGCGGTTGATGGAGGTCTCCGACGAAGTGGACGAAAAGGGCCAGTACCTCGCGATGAGTGACTTCTTTTTCGTGTTTGGGCTTCAGCCCTGAATTAGCTCTTCCCGCGACTCCAGAGAGGGTAAATGTTTCTGAATCCTGGTCACGCAACATTGCCTCAAGCCTGTCCAGTATCGAAAGGATATCACCCTCTTCTTCCGGGACACGCTCGTAGTCATCCCAACTTTCCTCGTCATTGATGGAAATGAAATGCCACGGTTTCGCAAAGTCCCAGCTGCCGTCCGAGCGAATTTCATCCGCCCAAGTGGAAATCTCCGCGAGGGTTTCTTCGCCGAGAATTTCCCGTACTTTCGCAAGAGCTTTCGGTGTCAGGTTTCGCTCAGCGATTTCGGCAGTGATGCGGTGACCGTCCTGACCCCAACCAGAGGCAGTTCGGGGCAGTGTGAGGGCAGCTAAAACGACGAGGCAAAGAAAAGGAAGGCGATAGATCATCCAGAGGGGGATTGAGAGTTTTCGGTGAGATACCCGCAAAGGTAAACAGAGGAAGGTTGTAGTGATTCTTGATGGATAGCAGTAATCGATCAAGATGATTAACAACCTGATGCGGATGGCGTCACGAAATGGAAGACCCCGCTTCTTTTGCATTGCGAGTATCATCGGAGAGAGACATGATCCTGTTCATGAAACAAAGGTTGGCATTAATCCTTTTCCAGATCCTCCTGCAGAGTACCTGTTCCGATGTTTGGTGCAAAGGCTATCAGTCCGGAGCCCGGCAACCCATCGACAGCGAATCACCGTCCAATCATACCGGTTTTCGTTGTGCGATGGATGCGGAAGGATCGGCGTCGCGCTAAGAGGTAAAAAAGCATACTCGACCCATCGAATCCAAGAGGGTTGAATGAAAGGCCTAACCCTGTCAGGTCCGTGACCTGACCCTGTTACCTGATTTCTGACGTCCTGAAAGTCATGAAGAAGCGAATCCTCGTTCCACTCTTTGCCGCTGCCATTGTTGCATCGATCGTTTTTCCCCTCGCCGAGGAAGCATGGGCGGAAACGGATGCGGAAACGTTTCGAGCCCTGGAAAAAGAGGTCCTGCTCTTCACCGATCGCAACTACAGCGTAATCGAGGTTCCCGAAATGCTGCTGGGCAAAACCTTTCTCCATACCAGCATCGAGGGCTATACCATCGAATGCACCACGCCAGGTAATCTCTTTATTCTCACACTCAGCCACAAGCATTCGGCCAATCAGTCTGCTCTGCTGCTCAAGCGCGGATTCGAAAAAGTGGACACCCCCGAGTTTCAATTTTCTCAGGGCGACGTTCATCGCTTCTTTGCCTATCGAAAACGGATGGAGAGTGGAGAAAGGTTTGCGATCCGAAAAACGGCTGTGGCTGTGTTGAGCGAGGAGATCAAGATCAAATTGCTCAGTGTGGGATCACCTGACAAAGCCACCATTGTCGAAACGCCGGAGGAGGCCGCCGCGCGAATTGCGAAGATGGAAAAGGTTGCCGATCATGCACTTGTGCCGCCGCGGATCAATACCTCGCCGCTTCCGGAATATGGATACGACAAACTCGACTACGGCATGACGATTGGTATCGAGCGAACGCCGGGCGGTCGTATCTGGGCCTGCTGGGTCGCAGGCGGTGACAGCCCTGATGCATTCTTCGTTTTGGCCAGCAGCGACGACGACGGGGAAACTTGGTCGGACCCGCGCCTTGTCCTCGATTCTCATGACGACAGTCTCGGTGAAAGGCGAAGCATCCTCGTTGGCAATCTGTGGACCGATCCCAAAGGGCGACTCTGGCTGTTCTTTGATCAGTCGATGGACATGTTTGACGGCCGTGCCGGTGTCTGGGCGACGATGTGCGCAAATCCTGATGCGGATCAACCCGCATGGTCCGAGCCGAAACGCATCTGGCACGGAGTCATGCTCAATAAGCCCACCGTGCTTTCCTCAGGAGAATGGATGCTGCCGATCTCGCTCGATCAACGAAGTGGCTTCCGTCAGTTCAAAGGCTGCTTTCGCGAGCTCGACCCGCTACGCGGTGCCAACGTTTTTGTTTCCACTAACGAAGGGCAAACGTGGCAACTTCGTGGCGTGGTGCAGTTTCCCGATCCGGACTGGCACGAACACATGATCGTTGAAAGGAATGATGGTTCACTCTGGATGCTGGCACGGACCCGGAGAGGCATCATGGAAAGCACTTCCGCCGACTCCGGAAAAACCTGGAGCGAACCTGTCGAATCGGCGATCAAACAACCAGTGGCACGATTTTTCATCCGTCGCCTTCAGTCCGGCAAGCTGTTGCTGGTCAAACACGGTGATCAAATTGATTCGCACGCAGGCAGGGTCCAACTCAGCGCCTGGCTTTCGGATAATGATGGAGAGTCGTGGGAGGGTGGGCTCGTGCTCGACGGGCGAAAAGGCATTTCCTATCCCGATGGATTTCAGGCGCCAGATGGTTCCATCTGCATTTCTTACGATCGCAATCGCTCCACTGATGGTGAGATCCTGATGGCGCGCTTTACGGAGGAAGATGTGCTCGCGAAAGAATTCCGTGGACCGAGATCAAAGGCCAAAATCCTGATCAGCAAACCGATGGGGCTGGAACGTGCTCGTGGTTTTACTTTTCTCTCCGACGGAAAATCTTTCGATGGCTGGGAGCACAAGGGAAACTGGGTCGTTGATGCAGATGGTGCTTTTTATCGAAAGGAAAAAGGAGGATCTCTCACCTACACAGCGGAGGCAGTTCCCGATGATTTTGAGCTGCGGTTCGAGTGGAAAGTCTCGAAGGGTTGCAATTCCGGCATCTACTATCGACCCGGCCAGGTAGAGTATCAGGTGCTCGACAATGTCTACAGCCCCTATGGTGAAAACGCCCGGCAGGCAGCGGGTTCTCTGTTTTTCTGCATGGCACCGCGTGAGGATGCGACGAGACCATTCGGGCAGTGGAACACTGGTCGCATCATTTGTGATGGCTCGGTCATCGAGCATTGGGTGAATGAAAAGCGAGTGCTGTCTTTCGACTATTCCGATCCAAAGTGGAAATGGTATGTGGATCTGTTAGGAATTCGAGGTGGCGTCTTGACGGGGCGCGGAGGGAAGCTCTGGCTTCAGGATCACGGCCAGGATGTCTGGTTTCGGAATTTGCGCTGGCGGGAATTGGGAGAGGAAGAAGTCATCACCCCCGATCCGAACTTTGAGCCGATGCCAGTGACAGGCGAAGCATTGCAGAAAGAAGAGGAGCGCGTTCGGAAAATGCGGGCCGCAGCCGAAAAGAAATGAAAAACACGTGCCTCATTCTAGCTGTATTATTGGGACTGAAGGCAGTTTCGGCTGCCTCTGATCTTACAAACTGGAGTCTTGATCAAATTGACGAAACAATTGTCGCCCACGGTCCGACGAAAATCGGAGAAGGGGTATCCGGAAACGCCGTCGTTCTCGACGGGAGAGCCGTTGTTGAGTTGGCTGGCAGCGCAGCGCTGAATCCAGGTGAAGCCGGCTTCACCGCATCCGTTTGGTTTAACCCGTATCGCTTCGGTGGTGGGCAGCAGATGGTGATGGGAAAAAACCGCTACTCACTCGGCGACCGCCAGTGGGGGATCATAATTGAACCTGATGGGCGGCTCTGTGCCTATCTGCGTCAGAATGGGTGGGAAACCATTTCCTGCGATCAGGCTCTGAGGCCGGGGCATTGGCATCAGGCCGTCCTCACAGTCAGCAGCGATCAAGCGAAGCTTTTCCTGAATGGCGAAGAAGTTGGCACGATCCCTCTCGCAAAACTCATTCCCGCGACGGAGGCTTCGATCACGCTGGGAGGCATTCGCGATGCCAGCGGAAGCCGGCAGCAGTTCGCGGGGGCGCTCGATGAAGCGTGCTACGAGCCGAGAGTGGTCCCTGCTGATGAAGTGACTTCCCGATATGAGCCTGTTCTCGCCACACACAAAATCCCGGAACCGCCGAAGCGATTTTCATTGTGGGATGAGAACGCGGAACTTCCGAAAGCGGATGACCTTCCCGAGCTGGAAGGTGTCGAGTTCCACGTGATCAAAAAATGGGACAAGCCAGCTGATGGCTACACCTTTCTCCACGGCGTTGGACTGGCCTGGCACAAGGGCAGGCTCTACGCGTCGATTGGACACAACAAGGGGGCGGAGAATACCGTCACCGAGGAGGCGCAGTATCGGGTGAGTGAAGATGGTGGAAAAACGTGGGGGCCTCTGAAGGTTATTGATGCGGGTGAGGAGCCGGAAAATCTCGCTGTCAGTCATGGAGTTTTCCTTTCTCATCAGGGTAGGCTCTGGGCCTTCCAGGGAGCCTACTACGACAAGATGAAAAACATCCACACCCGGGCCTATTCACTTGATGAAGAAACCAGGGAGTGGACTCATCATGGCGCTGTCGTGGAGGACGGATTCTGGGCGATGAATCAGCCCATTAAAATGGACGACGGCAACTGGATCATGCCGGGAGGTTCATTCGGACCCTACTCCGGTGATGCCGTTTTTCCCCCTGCCGTGGCGATCAGTCATGGCGATGACTTCACCAAGTGGACAATGGTGAAGATTAACGTCGACGACGAGATTCGCCGGATGTGGGGCGAGTCGTCGCTCTTTGTCGATGGCTCCACCGTTTATAATATAGCCCGCTACGGGGGTGGTGCACAGGCCTTGATTGCCGTTAGCAAAGATTATGGCAAAACGTGGACGAAGTCGGAAATTTCCAACCTTCCGATGGCGACCTCAAAGCCTGCCGCAGGCGTTCTCAGCTCGGGTCAGCGTTACTTGGTCTGCACGACCGCATCGGGGAACGGAGGCAGGCGCAGCCCGCTGACGATCGCTCTGTCGCGGCCTGGTGAAAACGTCTTTTCCCGGGTCTTCGTTATTAGGCATTCCCAGAATCCGGATCATCCAGGCGAGTCAGCTGATCAGCTTTCCTTATCCTATCCGTATGCGGTTGAGCACGAGGGGAAACTCTATGTCGGTTACTCGAACAACGGTGGACGCCGAGGCAATCTCAATAGTGCTGAGTTGGCGGTAATCCCGATTGAGCAGTTAGCTGTGAAGTAGCCGTCACGATACGGTGGCCGCGCGAAATGCTTGAAGCACGCTTTCTCCGGATGCTCGCAAATGCAAAATCACGGCGTCTCAACGTAGCCGCCGTCGCAAAAGCATGAAGCTGGCTGAACGAGCCACTTTCTTGCAAAGGCAGCTACAGTTTACCCACGAATGAAAACCGTTTTACTATTAATCGACCTAATCAGTTGATACCGCATTAAAGAGCAATGCTTTCATATCTGCTGGCGTAGCCTTTCGATTCCCGCCCTTGTCGGCTCCGGTAAACCACCAGTAGATCATCCCGGCATCCGAGCAGTCGAACTTATTTGTCTGAAATTTCACGGTCCCGTCCTGCTCCGCGTACCGAAGTTGTTTCCAAATCCAGAAGACCCCGGGTTTCTCGAGGCTCTTTGCCCAATCCCATTGGATGGGCGCAGTCTGCAGGCCCTTGTTCTGATCTCCGATCTGGTGCTCCGTCACACCGAAATCGAGAATCTCCTGCCAGGTGAAATTGTCCCCGCTATTGTCGTTGGCTGGATGATGTGAAATGACGTGCACAAATTTTCGTTTCGACTCAGTCGCTGCTTTCAGGGCGTATCCGATGATGTCCGGCTCGCCCGCTTCTACGATCCAGAGCGGATCGGTGGATGACGAGGCATTGATGGCGTCGCGCAGATGGTTGACTGCGGCTTCTTGTTCCGTGCGGCAGTTGTGGTAGGCCGTGAGATTTTTGAACGGGCCAAAGAGTTCGATCCCTTCTCGGAAGACTTCCTGCAGCTTGGCCTGCCGCCGCAATTCATCAGCTTCTGAGATTTTCTGCTTTCCCGGATTCGTAAAGGGATCCAGATCACAGGAGTGTGAGAAGTGCACGAGGCGTTCCTGCAATCCCGCCCCTTTGAGGAGTCCGAAAATTACGGCGCTCGCTCCGATGTCGTCAGGATCGGGTGAGTTTCCATCGGCGACAATCGCGAGACGACCAGCTGGTGGTCGAATTTCAATGGAACTTTTGGATTCCGGCTCCCCAGCTTGCAGAAACAGGCTGGCGGAGATGGCTACCAAGGCGGTCCCGATGAAGAGGAAGCATTTCATGAGTAGAAATCGGTTATGACTGCAGTTAGCCAATATCCGATCATCAATCAGTGATCTGCCATCTCCAGACCGGCAATCGTTTTCGTTCTGCTCGAGAATCATGGTGCAGGTGAGCAGGTTATTATCGTCCTCACTGACTCCCGCCAACTCTTCCATGAGCTGGGCGAATTCTGTTCGCGAATTATTCCTTCGCCTTCTTCAAGAAATCGTATTCGGGCGCTTCCACTTTTCCTTTGGCTCCGTCGAAAACGCGCCGCAGCTCTTCTTCGTTCTCCGGCTCCTGCCCTTGGTCGCCGGTTGATGAAATCCACGATTCGAGAATGTTGCGATGGCGTTTCAGTTCCGCGGAAAAGGCGGGATCGGTTGCCAGATTATTGACTTGATCCGGGTCGGTGTCCATGTCGTAAAGCTCTTCTTCCGGACGGGATTCCGCATCGTGATAGGAAGCCTGCAGCGGCGTCAGCTTTCCTTCTTTATTCAGCTTTCGTAGCTCCAAAATTGTCGCGAAATTGTCGCGGTACTGAGATTGGTAGAAAGCACGATCCGTGAAGTAATTTCGAATGTAGCGAAAGCGCTCCGTGCGAATCCCGCGAATCCGATCTACGGCAATGCCGCAACGATCACGGGCTGTGATGACGTGACTTTGCTCTTGGTAGTCTTCGGCAAAAAGATCGTGACCCTCGACGGTTTCCGGAATTTCCAAACCCGCCAGCGCCAGAGTCGTCGCGGAAATGTCGATGCCGTTAACCAAATCGCTCCGTGTCGTCCCGGCTCCTTTTTTGTCCGGGAAACGAACAATGAGAGGCACCTTGGTTCCCTCTTCGTAAAGAAACTGCTTGGAGCGGGGAAGGGGAGAGCCGTGGTCCGTGAAAAAGATGACAATCGTGTTTTCCCAGAATCCATAGTCTTTCAGCCCGGAGAGAATCGCGCCGACCTGCTCGTCGGTTTGCGCGACCTGCTCATAGTGACGCGCGATCGCATCGCGGATCACGGGTGTGTCGGGGTAGTGCGCTGGCACGGTCACATCCTTGGCATCAACCCGACTTTCGGACGGGTATTTCGATCCGGACTCGCCTCCGATTTTTCCGCCCTTCAGTTGAATCTGTCCAAAGAACTTCTTCCCTTTGAGCTGTTCCAGGAAAGAAACGTCATTTCCGACTAGGTGGCCCCGCATCTTGCCTGGTCGTTCGAAATCCGCCGAATAGAGATCCTCGCGCTTGTAGGTGAAATTGTAGTCTTCCTTTTCCTCGTTGAAGGTCGTGTAGCCAGCATTCAGAAAGAGTGTAGGAATCGGAATGACGTTTTTCGGAAGTGGCTTCTTCACCATCGTGCGGTGCCGATGCAATCCGTGTGTCGTCTGCATCGTTCCCGTGATTAGCGCCGAGCGCGTGCTCGAGCATACTGGCGACGGCATGTGTGCGTTTTCGAAAAGAACGCCGTCTTTCGCGAGAGAGTCGATGTTCGGGGTCGCGACCGCATCGTGGCCGTAGCATCCCATCCAGTCGCTCATGTCGTCGACATAGATCCAGAGAATGTTGGCCTGGTTCTCTGCCGCATGGGAGACGGGCAGAAGCAAACAGACAGCGAGAAAAGCGAAAAGAAAACGCATCAGAAACGCTCTCACGATCCCCGCCCGGATGCAACTCAACAGGGTTGGGTGGAGAACCTGAGAGAGTTGGTTCGGTGACTGGACTCTGTTGAATCATGGTCTCTTCCCTGCCAATAGGACCTGTCGCAGACAGTTTTTGGGTACATTATCAAGGAAATGGTTGTAGGGAAAATTAGCCGCCCAATTCTATCCTCCATCCCAAGAACCCTTGATCGCATCCTCACCTTCTGATTCTATCTGAGGCTCCAGATGAACGAGCTAACCAAGGTCACAGAACAAATTCGGGAATTTCGGGACAAACGAGATTGGGCGCAATTTCACAATCCGAAAGACATGGCCATCGCGATTTCCCTGGAAGCGGGTGAGCTGCTCGAGCACTTTCTCTGGAAAGGGCCCGAGGAAGTTGACGCGAGAGTTGAAAGCCACAAGGAAGAGATCACAGAAGAGATCTCCGATATCGCGATCTATTTGGTTGAGCTAGCAGACAATCTGGGAATTGATCTCATCGCGGCGATGACTGACAAGATAGCGAAGAATGATGTCAAATACCCGACGGCTCAGGTGAAGGGATCCTCGAAGAAATACACCGAATACGACGAGAGTGGGACAGGATAAAGTGGGTCCTGCCTCGGTATTATGGTAACGAGGAGCGCACCGCATCCGTTTTCTACGTTTTGCGCCTTTTAAGAACCACCACTCCTTCGCTCAACCATCAACCGACGGCGAAGCGCGGTTGGTCGGACGCTTCCACGGGAAGAAACTTCCAGGCGCCCTTCGAGCTTCACCCGACCACCTCGTTTCCTGTAGTCTTCCTCCATGGCCACCGGGCAAAGAATCCTCTGCAACTCCTGCCGCTTCTCCGTGGACGCGTGGTCCGACGGAAATCCCTACATCACGGACCAGAGCGGTATCCGCCAGCATTTCTATCACCCGGGCGGGGAATCGATTCTCAACGAGGTGCGAAACTCCCTCGGCTCAACTCCGCCCGGAGAACTGCATGAAACCGCGGGACGCATGGGAAACGAGTCCGACCTCCTCTGCTTGGACTGTTCGCGTTCCTGCCAGCTGGATCCGGAAGTGGACGAATTGGCATGCCCGAAATGCGACAGCACGAGGCTACGGGATCACATGGAGCTGGAAGGTGTCGTGTGTCCGAAGTGCCGGAAAGACACGCTGGAGATCGATGGACCGGGAATGGTTTCGTAGGAGACATGGAATGCTCGCCGCCCCGTCACCGCGGATCGGCCCGGGTAGGAGGGGGTGCAATCCGCCTCGCTCGCCTGGAACGGAAAATGAGGAGAATCATACCAGATGACGGTGAAAAACGGATCCTCGCTCTTTTCTTCGATAAACTTGAGCGCCTCCGAGACGATGATCTCCGAAGGCTCCTCCTCGATGAATTCGCCCTCACCGTTGCGGATCCTCAGCGGATTCATATCAAAGTAATTCGTCACTGAGAGCCAGGTATCGAATCCGAAATGCCCCGGACGCAATGGGCCCTCCCTGCATCAGTGAGGCATCTATATTTGCCCATTTTTCCGCTCTTGCGGCTTGTATCTGTCCCAACTTTGCAGACGGCCAATCTCCGTCTGCAGACTTGCTTGCCATTTCACTGAATCAAATCCGGAGCGAGAGGCTGGAGTGGCTCGCCGCCCCCACCGATTGACTCAGGTTCGTTGTTAGTTACGGCGTGAAACCTGGAGGCGAGCCGGACTACATCCTTCGCCCATTGTTTACTTTCCATCGAGAACCCCCAATGCTCTTCGAACTCCACTTCGACGCCCCGTTCGATAATGAAATCGAGGACGTCCCAACCCGCGTCCTCAGTGATGTAGGCTCCATAATTCTGTAGGGTAAAGAGTAGCTTTTTTGCCGGCTCAGATTCGAGTCCCAGATCTTCGGCCGTGACGTCGGGCGGAATGGTGAGCAGTGTGCCCATGACCAGATTTGGATCTTCGCCCACGTAGCGATTCTTATGCCCTTCCTCGTTGGCGTATTGATCCGCCGCCTTCGCCGGCCATCGGAATCCGGGAAGCTCATCCGAATAGAACAGGTGGCGGCCCCAGGGATTGATCTTTATCGCGTGTCGGATCGGCTTTTCGCCTGTCAACTCACCGAGGCGGATTGTCCCCCCGAGCCCCGACATAGCAGAAGCCCCCTGCCCTCCAGTTCCCTCCACCCCGTCGCCACGCATGTCATCATACTTACGATTATTTTCGAAGCGCTGAAACGAAAACATGTAGAGAGGACCCGTCGGATCGCAGCGGGCGATAGCAGGCCCGATCCACGCTGTTTTCCGGTCCGGCATCAGGAATACAAAACTGCTGTTTGGAGTTCGCCCAAATGGGTTTTCCGGCCCGATGTCCGGAACCATCCAGCCATCGGGGAGCCTTACGGTTAAGCCTTTCATGTCGGTGGTTCCAGCACAGCGCCCTTCCGGCGGCGCAAACCGGTCGAACCCGATCGTTTGGCGGACCGGGTCGTTCGCATCGAGCTCGAGGAAAAACTTCACGTCGATCCCCGCTCCTTTGGTTGGAATCAGTTCGACCGGTACATACTCCGCTGCACTTCCAATGGGCTGGTTCCAGATGCTGTTTTTCTTGTAGGGCTGGATCCACGGATCGCGGGCTTCGGGTTGAGAAGCCGCCGATCCCTCCAAGTCATCCGACGAACAGGGAACGAGTAGAATCTGCAGCGAAGCAACGACATAGCAAAAACAGGATTTCATTCAGTTATTGATTCGTAGGAATTTTCTTTTTCAAGGGTTTTTATCGGGGCGCCAGTCCTGTGGGGTTTGAGGGGGTGCCGATATCGCTCGGGCGATCTCGCCTTGCTAGTGGTCACTTCGCCCTCGTTCCAGCAGCACTGATGATTCAAGTTTGAGGTCTCCCGCTGCAAGATCCCCGAGCCTCCTCAACAGGCCAGCTCAGGGAAAAATAGAACGGGGGCATCCAGGGTATCTCTCCCAGAGTCCCCACCACCATACATCCCCGCAAAAATAGACGCAATCCAAGGCCACCCATTTTCCGCCCTTTCGCTTCAGAAGGGCAATCGTGATTTCGTCCACCTCCTGCGCAACCTCTTCATACTTGGTTCCTCGGTAGTTGATCCTCCCGCCAGATTTTGTCTCAGGTGTGGCAATCAGGAAGGCCCAGTCGCCCTGAACCTTCATGTGCTTGACCACGAAAACGACCGACTGATTCACGTCAGCCTGAAGTGGGAATCGGACCACATCAAGAATGGCAGTTCGTTCCGCCGTCCCAGGCTTGGGTGTGTATTGAGCATGAAGACCACTAGAAAACAGTCCCATGAGACAGGCCAGCACCGCCAGGTTTCTGTGGAAGTTGGAAATCACACCCGTTCCTCGCTCATTGAATCGTCCGGGTCAACTGTGAACGCCCCAGGCGCACTGGAGGTTTACCTGCGATCCCGCTTCTTCGCCTCGATGCCTCCTAGCCGCACCCCTTCCACCCCTCCGGTCCGACGCGGCTTGATTTTTGGCCTTCCAGGTAGAGGGGGTGCAGTCAATCAGCCCCCCGATATCACGGTGTTTTGTTCAGTCTTATTAAAAACCTCGATCGCTTTTCGGAATCGTTGCGTCAGGAAAGCAAAAACTCCCAGAAAGAATGGCAGCCAGACGAACCAGATTGCGACTGCGAATATTCTATTGCGATACCCCTTGATCAGAAAGACAAAATCGAAACCAAGTGCCTGCTTAAGTTGGATTAAATCGTAAACTGGTCGCCGTCGTGGCCAGACCACCTCGATCGATTCCAGGGGGCCGGATCGATATGTGACAGATTGTGATAAAACTTCAATTCCCCCATCTTCGACTCTCAACCCATAGTAGTCGTTCCTGATCGAAAATGGCTTGAAGATCGACATCCCAAGAATTGAGATCATGGGGAGTCCCGTAAAGAAAAGGCTGAACCAAAAAGCTCTGGATATCGGATTTCTCCTTTTCAATTGATATTGATTGATTGAAAGGAAATCGCTTTTACAAGGCCAAAATTCAAACCGCTTGCGGCCCTCGGGTTGGATGGGGTGCAGGGGAAGGAAGGGTGTGAAATTCGATTAACTGCTAGGAATTTCCTTTTGCAACCCTTTCCTCCCTCGGCGTCTGTCGGTCGAGGTTGGAGGGGGTGCGACGGCAATCGTGGACTAGAAGGTCTCTTTCTCGACAAGGTTGCCGTCTTTATCCCATTCCATTCGCAACGATCTTTTGCCATTTTTATAGTGCCAATGTTGCCGTTTCGAACCACCCCTCCAGTAT
>Ga0181574_10000107_pt1 | contig 72615 bp, 67 predicted proteins | sample 101ome_24_FD_145600 | JGI IMG/M metagenome (GOLD analysis project Ga0181574, IMG submission 145600) | Coastal salt marsh microbial communities from the Groves Creek Marsh, Skidaway Island, Georgia - 101410AT metaG (spades assembly) | ecosystem: Environmental > Aquatic > Marine > Intertidal zone... | reverse complement strand
CCCGAACCGTCCTTAGTTATAGCGGTCACCCTTGGCGTTATGCGTTGCGCGAGATGCTCGCCGATTTGAAACACACCATTGAGGACCAGAACACATGAGTCGCGGGTTACTTGTCACTGGAGGGGCCGGCTTCATTGGCGCCAACTTTGTGTATCACTGGTGTGAGCGTCACCCCGGGGACCGGGTCGTTGTTTATGACGCCCTGACCTATGCAGGAAATCGAGCCAGCCTTGCGCCTCTGGAAGACGCGGGCCAAATTCTTTTCATTGAGGGAGATATTTGTGATGGCCAACGAGTGCGGGAAGCCCTGACTGACCATGAGATCGATACGCTGGTGCACTTCGCTGCAGAGAGTCACGTGGATCGATCGATAACAGGTCCCGATGCATTTATCCAAACCAATCTGATCGGTACTTACACCTTGTTGGCCGCCGCTAAAGAGGTCTTTCTGGCGGGCTCTGGCCGACCCCATCGATTCCACCATGTTTCAACCGATGAGGTCTTCGGCTCGTTAGGTCCCACGGATCCGGCGTTCACCGAAATCCTGCGGTACGAACCGAACTCACCCTATTCGGCGAGCAAGGCGGGGAGCGACCACTTGGTGCGCGCGTATCACCACACTTACGGCCTTGAGGTTACCACCAGCAATTGCTCCAATAATTACGGCCCCTTCCACTTTCCCGAAAAGCTCATTCCCCTGTGTGTAACCAATATTCTTGATGGGCGACCGCTGCCGGTCTATGGCGATGGCACCAACATTCGTGACTGGCTCTATGTGGTTGATCACGCACAGGGTATCGAGCGGGTGATCACCGACGGTCGAGTGGGTGACACCTATAACATCGGCGGTAACAACGAGTGGGCCAACATCGATATCGTGAAGTTACTCTGTAGCGCGCTTAATCAACGCTTTAACGAGCAGCCCGACCTCGCGAGTCGCTACCCCGAGTCTCCCGCCGCGAGAGGTGAGGCGGAGTCCCTGATTACCTATGTGGAGGATCGTGCAGGTCACGACTGGCGCTACGCCATCGATGCCACCAAAATTGAGCAGGACTTGGATTTCTCACCGAGAGAGACCTTTGAAACCGGCATCGCAAAAACACTGGATTGGTATCTCAACCACGAGCAGTGGTGGCGTCCCTTGCTTAAGTCCTAACCGCGAAACTTGGGCATCTCAGCCCATGGTAGCCCTTGCTTATCCTTTGCCGACAGCTCAGGCGTCTCCCCCGGGGGAATCGGCCAGTCTATGCCTACATGAGGGTCATCCCACGCGAGGGTTAATTCGCTTTCCGGGTGGTAGAAGTCGGTGCACTTGTAGAGAAAATCCGCGGTCTCAGAAAGCACATAAAACCCGTGAGCAAAGCCGGGAGGGACCCAGAGCATTTCGCCGCCCTCCTCGGTGAGGGTACAGCCAAACCACCGGCCACAGCTGGGAGAGTCCGCCCGTAAATCGACCACGACATCAAAGACCTGGCCGGAAACGACCCGCACTAGTTTGCCTTGAGTATGCTGGGTCTGCACGTGAAGTCCCCGCAGGATACCCCGGCGGGAGCGGGAGTGGTTGTCCTGCACGAAGTCCTGGCGAATCCCGAGATCGGCAAAAACCTTACGGTTCCAGCTTTCCAGAAAAAAACCGCGACTGTCACCGAAGATTTTGGGCCGCAGGACTGCGACCCCCTGAAGGGGTGTGGTCTCAAGGTCCATCCCAGTAAGTGCCCCGCTCATCAAGTAACCCTTCGAGATACAGTCCATAGCCGCTTTTCAGTAGCGGCTTGGCGAGTGCCAGCAGCTGTTCGGCGTCGATGTAGCCCATGCGATAGGCAATCTCTTCCGGACATGCAATCTTCAGCCCCTGACGTTCCTCAACAACGCGAATAAAGTTGGCGGCATCAAGTAGAGAGTTGTGGGTGCCGGTATCAAGCCAGGCCATGCCCCGGGACATCACCTCGACCCGGAGATCCCCACGCTCAAGATAGACCTTGTTGACGTCAGTAATTTCCAGCTCCCCCCGCGCAGAGGGTTTGATGTTCTTGGCGATAGAGACCACATCCTTATCGTAGAAATAAAGCCCCGTCACCGCGTAGTTAGATCGGGGCTCAGGGGGTTTTTCCTCGATGCCGATTGCGAGCCCGGCATCATCGAACTCGACCACACCATAGCGCTCGGGGTCGTGGACATAGTAAGCGAAGACTGAGGCGCCTTGGTCCTGTTGCGCCGAGCGTTGCAGCTTCTGAGTGAGACCGTCGCCGTAAAAAATATTATCCCCAAGTACCAGGGCGACCGGGTTATTGCCCACGAAATCCTCCCCAAGGATAAACGCCTGGGCCAGTCCGTCGGGGCTTGGCTGCTTGGTGTAAGACAGGTTGAGCCCCCACCGTTGCCCGTCTCCAAGGAGGGTTTGAAAGGCAGCTTGGTCTTGGGGCGTTGTAATAATCAGAATATCTCGAATACCAGCGCGCATCAGGGTAGCCAGCGGGTAGTACACCATCGGCTTGTCGTACACGGGCATGAGCTGCTTACTGACGGTGCTGGTAAGCGGGTGCAGTCGGGTACCTGAGCCACCGGCGAGAATAATTCCTTTAAAAGCCGTTTCCGACATCGACCCGTTCCATCTTTGAGAGGGCACACAGTGTATCGTGGGAGGGTAATAGTTGGCGAACCTGATTCGCCCCCCGGGGCTATCCACTGCTACACTTGAGTGATTCCAGTCCGTGGGGATTTCCACATTAACGCACCCGTCCATCCAGTCGGGCAGGCCCTGTCCGCGTTTGAAAATCCAGTCGCTGCCGACGTCAAGCCACTTCGGATAGCGCTGCTGGGCTATCGTTCTGCGCCCTTCTCCGGTGGGCAGGGGGTTTACCTTAAGTATTTGAGTCGAGCTCTCAAATCTCTCGGCCACGAGGTATCGGTGATTTCCGGCCCTCCTTACCCTCACCTTGATGCTTGTATCCCCTTGCACAAGTTAGCCAGTCTTGATCTTTACGCCCATGGTCTGGGTGCGATTACCTGGGCGCAGTTCTGGGGCGACCCGCTGGCACGACGTGAGTGGTGGAGCAAGTTGACGGGAGGATTTGTTGAGCCTTGGACCTTTGGGGAGCGGGCCCGTCGCTGGGTTCTTGCGAACGCAGATAACTTTGATGTTATTCACGACAACCAAACCTTGTCTGATGGGATTCTGGCGCTTCAAACTGCAGGCATCCCCTTGATCACAACAATCCATCACCCTATTACCCGGGATCGTCAGCTAGCCGTCGAATCCGAGACCTTGTGGTATCGAAAGCTTCTGGTAAGACGATGGTATGACTTCTTGGATATGCAGCAGCGGGTTGCCAAGCAGCTCAATCACATCGTGACCGTGTCCGGAATAAGTCGCCGGGATATTGTGGCGGATTTTGGCGTAGACCCCAGCCGTGTGGCGGTGATGTATAACGGGGTTGATACCGAGGTTTTTCGCCCTGTCGATGGGAAAGACAGAAAAGTCAGCCAGATCATTGCAATAGCCTCCGCTGACACCCCGACCAAAGGGCTCCAAATTCTGTTACCCGCGGTTGCTCAGCTGTTAGCTGCCGGTAAACAGCTCGAGCTCGTCCTTGTTGGTAAACCCAAGCCAGAGGGGGAGACGGTGCAGCTGATTCGCGCTCTCGGTCTTCAGGAGCACATACAGTGGTATCGGGATTTAGAGCAGGAACAGATCGCGGAACTCTACGCAGAGAGCACGATTGCGGTGGTTCCCTCCCTGTATGAAGGTTTTGGACTGCCCGCTGTCGAAGCGATGGCTTGTGGAATTCCTCTGATTTCCAGCGATGGAGGTGCCCTGAAGGAGGTGGCCGGCGACGCTGCTCTCGTTGTGCCAGCGGGCGACGTGGCGGCACTGGCTGCTGCCATCCAGGAGCTACTTGAGAATCCTGAGCACCGGGAAGAGCTCGGCAGACTTGGTCGAGCGAGGGCGGAACGAGAGTTTAGCTGGCAGGCCTGTGCGCAGCGTCTGGTGGAGCACTATCGATCAGTTATAGAGTCGACTATCCAACACCCGCGTGCAGCAAAAGAATCGGGATCGACCACATGCTAACCGTCGATTTCAGTTGGTTTCCACTGTCCGCGGGCGATCGCGTGCTAGATGTGGGATGCGGTGAGGGCCGACATTCCTTGGCTGCTTATCTTCGCCCCGGGGTCAGCGTTGTTGGGGTGGATTTATCGGGGGAGGACCTCGCCATTGCACGGGAGCGCATTAATGATATGGCGCCCTTTGATCCGCAGGGTTCCGTCAGGTTTCTACAGGGTGACGCCACCAGGCTGCCGTTCCCTGATAACGCGTTTGATCGGGTTATCTGCAGCGAAGTGTTAGAGCACATCCCAAATTTTATTGGGGTGTTGGAAGAATTGTATCGGGTGCTGAAGCCAGGCGGCCGACTGTGCGTCAGCGTTCCACGGGCCTGGCCGGAGAAAATCTGCTGGTGGTTGAGCGCCGATTATCACAATACACCGGGCGGCCACATTCGTATTTTTAGTCGCCGATTTCTGGAGCGAGAGATAACGCGACAGGGGCTACACGCCTATCACTGTCACGGTGCTCATGCGCTTCATGTGCCTTACTGGTGGCTGCGTTGTCTGTTGTGGCGTCGAGGGGAAAAGTCGTTTCTGGTGGCGGCATACCATCGCTTGTTGGTGTGGGATTTGATGAAACAGCCTGCCTTAACCCGCTGGTTTGACCGCCTGTGTGATCCCTGGATGGGAAAAAGTACGGTGCTCTACTTCAACAAGCCCAAGAGCGCTCAGTTATGAGCGGCCTTTATCTCAGCCGAGGCCTTTTCCCTGAGGATTATCTGCGCCCGACCGCAGATTACATCCTAGAGGTGCAGCGTCCTTGGGGCGAAATTCCCTGGTTTCCGGGCGGTCACACAGATCCCTGGGATCATGTGGAGGCCGCGATGGGCCTGTCGATTGCCGGTGAGTATGAAGCCGCTGAGCACGCCTACCGCTGGCTCGCAGCGTCCCAATTAGGTGACGGCAGTTGGTGGCGCGCCTATCGGGAAAATCAGCCCCAGGATCCGGATCGACGAGAGACAAATTACGTTGCCTACATTGCGACTGGCATTTGGCATCATTATCTCATAACCCGTGACAGGAAATTTTTGGAGGAGATGTATCCGGCTGTTCGCGCAGCTGTCGACTTCGTCATAAGATTGCAGGGAGTGCATGGCGAGATTGATTGGGCGGTGGATACCAATGGCGTGCCATTGGGAGATGCTTTGGTCACGGGCTGCAGCTCTATTTTCAAGAGCCTTGAGTGTGCTTGCCACATTGCGTCAGCGCTCGGAGAGCCCAACGATGATTGGTCTGAGGCTCGCCGTAGGCTGGGTGTGACGCTTATAACAAAGCCGGAGCGTTTTGATCGTACTTGGGCGAGCAAATCTCGTTATGCGATGGACTGGTTTTACCCGATTATCACCGGGTGGATTACCGGAGCTGCGGCGAAAGAGCGGATTCATAGTCGCTGGCGGGAGTTTATCGAGCCGGGGCTGGGCTGTCGGTGTGAAATTCAGGAGCCTTGGGTTACCGTCGCGGAAAGCTGCGAGCTAACTCTCGCGCTGCTTGCAGCGGGGGAGCGCTCCAAAGCGGCAGAGGTGTTTGCTTGGTTGACTCAATGGCGTGATCAGGATGGCGCTTGGTGGACGGGGTACCAGCTCGTTGAGGATATGCTTTGGCCTGACGAGAAGCCCACATGGACGGCGGGCGCAATCCTCTTGGCGGCAGATGCCTTGACGGGCCATACCGCCGCTTCGGAATTGTTCTTGATTGTGCAGGAACCCGAGTCGCAGCAAGACATCAAGCAGGCTCGGCAGACCCGCTTGTAAGCTCGCTACACAGTTAACCGTGACGGTCTGAAAGCCCTTACGCCGCAGGCAGGCGCCGTAGCGCCCATAGGGTATCGACCCGCCGGACCTCTTCAAACAGACCCGACTCGACTGCTAGTCGCCACACCGTAAAGGGCGCCTGGCCTCCGGTATTCACGTGGGGATAAACGTCGTGGATTGCCAGAATGCCTCCGGGGGCTACCCGTGGGCCAAAACTACGCCAGTCCGCGAGAGCCGACTCGAGACTATGGCCTCCATCAATAAACACCATCCCAAAGGAGCCCTGCCACCAGCGTGAAAAAGGGGCGCTCCCGATCACCACAGGCATAACAGCATCTTCTACCCCGGCCGCGGCAATGTTCCTTCGAAACGCGGAAAGCGTCTCGACCCGGCCCTCACTATCCATCAAGGATTCATCGTGAAAAAACTCGCCGGGCTGGTGCTCCTCAGATCCTCGATGGTGGTCCAGCGCGATAACGATACTGTCCGTAGTCCTCGCCGCATGTGCAAGCCAGATAGTGGATCTGCCACACCAGCTACCTATTTCCAGAATAGGTCCAAGATGGCCTGCCTCGAGACCCAGCTGGTGAAGCGCTTCTCCCTCATGATCGGGGAGAAATCCGGGTACGTCGGCTGAAGGAGGTAACGTCATTGAAGCTGGATCTCCTATAGTAGGCACTCTCACTATGATGGTCATAGCCCCGTGGCAGTTTGCCAGCATCAAGGCTCGTCTCCGTCGGTAAAACCCGTAAAATACAGAAGCCGCGGCCACTTTGGTTAAGGACTATGCGCGTCAACACTATAAACGCAGCCACCTTTTTTTTATACGCCGGTTAATGGCGAGTTATGTCGAGGCGGTTGGTCCACACTGCTGGTTAAGAGCAAGGCACGTTTAGGTTGAAGAGGTGAGGAAAATCGATGACCCGTCGTGAGATCTCCTGCTTCCTTATTGTTTGCAATGAGGCTGATCGCATTGAACGATGCCTGGATTCCCTCGCGTCATGGGTAGATCAACTGGTTATCCTTGATAGCGGCAGCACAGACGGTACCCTAGAAATTTGCCAGCGCTACTCCAAAGACGTGTTCTCCACCGATTGGCCGGGTTTCGGCGCACAAAGGAACCGCGCTTTGGAAAAGTGCCGCCATGATTGGGTGCTGAATATTGATGCAGACGAAGAGTTTAGCGAGCCTTTAAAACAGGAGATAGATGCGCTGTTATCCAGGGAAGAAATTGATTTCAATTTGGTGAAGATTCCCTGGCGAACGCTGTTGTTTGGTAAGGCTTTGAAGTTCGGGCGCTATACAAGCCCTCAGGGCAAGCTATTCAAAAAAGCCGGAGCAGCGTTCAAGCAGAGATCGGTGCATGAGACCCTGATCTTGCCGAAGGAGAAAAGCGTTACCACCCGACACCCGTTGACTCACTACAGTTGGCGCGACTATCGCCACCTCGTAGACAAACATACCAGTTATGCGATGTTGAGTGCGCAGGACAAATTTCATGCTGGTAAGAAGTCGTCGCTGGGTTATGCGATGCTGCGGTTGAGCACTGATTTTATACACCATTACATTTTTCGATTGGGCGCGCTTGATGGCTGGCGCGGCTTACTCATGGCAGTAGTGCTGGCCCAGTATGCGTTTCATAAGTACGCCTGCCTGTGGGCATTAAATCAGAATCAAAAACACACTCCCGAATAGTCCTACCACCGGGTAGACTGCAGATCTGGCGTGCATGTGCTAATTCCTCAGTTCTAGGTGACCTGTAGATCATCAGGTTGACAAGATGTGCAGACGGAGTAACGAGCCAAGTGGCGTCTCTGGCGTCTTGATGCTGTGGTTAACCAGCGCGTGTATGTAATTTGAGTCATGAGTAAGCGCGCTGATATCCTTTGTTTTTATTTCTTGTGACCGCGATGAACCAAGCGAAAATCAGCGTGTTTTTGGTGACACTTAACGAGGCGGAGCATATCGCTGAGGCGATTCGCAGCGTAAGCTGTTTCGATGAGGTTATCGTCGTTGATTCTGGCTCTACCGATGGAACCCCCGAGATAGCGCGAAGCCTCGGTGCAACCGTTTATTCGCGCGACTGGCTCGGGTACGCAAGGCAAAAAGCCCTTGCGGCGGGTCTATGTGCCAATAACTGGCTATTAAACATAGACGGTGACGAAGTTATGACAGAGTCTCTGGCTCAAGAGCTAACAGCGCTGGCAAGCAGGACTGATATCGCGGGTGTGCGGATACCTATTAACGATCTTATACTCGATCACCCGCTGCACCGTTTATCGAGAAAAAGAAAGATTGTCCGTATGTTCCGACGCGATCTGGCGAGCTATCCGGTTGATCGCTCAGTTCATGAAAACCTCGAGATAGAGGGACTTGTCGTTAATGCTAAATCCGAGTTGCATCATTTCGGGTACAACCGACCCAAGATATATTTTGCTAAACATATAAAGTATGCCGAGCTGCGAGCTCGCGACAAGCATCAGGCGGGCAAGAGAGGGAGTTTCATCAAGCTATTGTTGGCCTTTCCTTTCACCTTCGGCAAGGTGCTTTTCGTTAGAGGCATGATTTTTTCTGGGCATCGAGGCCTGCTGGTAACGGCAGCAGAGTCCATGTACGCGTTACTTAAAGAGGCTTTTCTTATTCGTTTAACTTACCGCAACCTCAATGATTAACGCCGCTACGTCGCCTGCGATAGCAAGCCCCCCTCTGGTGGCAATGGCTCTGGCATTGTTTATCGTATCGCCGTTAATCAATGTGGGGCCCGTGAACATTGCGTCCTTCCTGCTGTTGACCACCAGCGTCTTGTATTGCATCAGGAACCCTGGCGCTGTCTGGTCTTTTTGGCGCACGCAAAAACAGTTGTTGAGTATGATCTGTCTTCTGCTCATCGCCTTCAGTGCATCAAATCTTCTTAACCATGTTACGTCGCCTTTTACGGCAGTCTTCAGTCAGGGTCGATGGCTGATTCTTTTACTGGTGTCCGCCCCCGCAGTTGTCTGGGGGATTGATGAGTTTTCAGGTCAAAAGCTATTTCGCTTTGTTGTTATTGTTTTACTCGTTTTTATTTATGTTTATGTCTACGACGCCATTCTGTATATGGCTTTTGATTCCGGTGGTGTCCTTGATGTAGTCGGCGCAGAAAGAGGTGATCCAAATCGCCCGTCCTGGGTCTTTAATCCGCATCCTTTCTCAAGAACGCTTATTGCGGGTCTGTTGGTGTTAGTCGGAGTTATCACCGTGACGGCGGAAGCACCCCGGCGAGGCGCGTATATGCTTGGAATTCTTGGTCTCGGCATCATGTTAGTGCTCGGGGCCGTGAGAACGGCCTTCGTGGCTCTTGTGGCAGTTGGATTAATTTCCATAGCGGTTTATGGAGGTAGGCGGGCTGCTTTGGTATTTGTCGGGGGCGTGCTCTTAGCGGGGTTAGGCTTGGAGTTTAGAGAGCGTCTGTTTCAGGAAAGCCTCCACGACGAGAGTCTGGGTATACGACTTGTCCTTATACAGGACGGGATTAGGGCATTGCTTGAAAAACCGTGGTTTGGAGGAGGCTATCAGGCGGCTCGCGATATCCTCTGGTCCCCCGAGCTGGATAATTTCGTTCAACTGCAGACTCTGGCGACTACCAACACGCACGTTCAGTGGCTGGAAATGTGTGTCAGCTATGGTGTCGTAGGAGGGGCGATCTTCACCGCACTTTGGCTTTATTCGGGATGGTGGGTATATACCACGCATCGACGAGTCGCCGCCGGTTTTAAAGTTTTCAGTGCATTTCTCTTCCTAAATTGGGTTAGCTTGACGGTGGCCGGATTTTCCACAGTATATCGAGAGACCGAATGGGCACTCTGGACTGTTACCCTGCTTGGAACCGCTTGGCTGCATGCTCAACAAGTAGAGTCGCAGCGCTAAATCTGTACGTTAGAATCTTCAAGAAAAGGCGTTATTGAATCGATCACCATTGATACTGAAATAGCGCGCATCAAGTCCTTTCCCTTCAGTCTCAAGCCCCACCGGCGCTTTTCTAGGGGTATGCCCAAGGCGTCTAGGCTAGCGTTATATGCATCGACGACATTATTAAGTGATAAGTAAGGGCCCGTACGTTTGGGATTGCTGTGAGCGTAAAGGCCTATTACCGGGGTATTTTGCGTCGTTGCCATATGTAGCGTGCCTGAGTCCGGTCCGATGACCAGTCGAGCGCGCCCACAGATAGCAAGCAGTTCCTTGAGGGTCGTTTGACCGGCCACATTGGTGAGCGTGTGTTTGGCATGCCCGCAAATTGAGTCGGCCATTTCGATATCACGGCTGGCTGGGCTGCCAGTCACAATGACGTCAAACCCCCTGTCGATACAGAAGTCCGCTACCTCAGCGTATCTTTCAGGCAGCCAGTTTCTCTCGGAATTACTTGCGGAGGGTGCGATGACAACGGCACCTCCCGCTGCAGGTATCAGCCTGTTGGACTTCTCTACTGCGGGCCGAGGAATAGGGATATTCCAGTGGGCCTCAAAATCGCTAATGCCAATGGAATGGGCGAAACCTTTAAACACATCAAGCACATGGAATTCACTTTGGTCCTGAATCCTTGCATTTATTACGAGGCTGTGGAGCTCCTTGCTCTTCGCTCGTGGGAAACCTATTTTCTTGTTGGCGTTGATGAGGAGTGCAAGGAGGTTCGATCTGAAGGAAGTTTGCATATGCAGCAACAAGTCGAAGGGCTTGCGATTTGTCATCGATTTCCAGATGTCTCGATAGGCAGCAAAACCTCGAGCCTTATCGAAAACCACAAATTCTACGCCCGGCAGATCTTTTAGGAGCTCATATTCAATGCGGCCGATAATCCAGGTAATTTTTGTTGCCGGGTAGCGGGATTGAATTCCTTGTACGACGGCGGTGACGTGACAGACATCCCCGATGGCGGAGAGGCGAATCAGGCAAATTGACTCAGGAGGGCATGTGGTATCGTTCATTATGAATTCCGGTGAACACCCTGTTGGCAATTCCAGAGCTTTCGCTATGAATGAAACCATCAAGCGTTCTACTCAACAAGAGCGTCACTACTGCCTAGTGTACGACAGTTGTGCTGTTGATAATGCGTCCGTCGCAATTTTTGAGCCTGACTATTGGGCGCAATCGGCGAATCGACATAATGAAGGACGTGGCTCTGTCTGGTTCATTGCTGACGCTGATAAGCAATGGGTGCTGAAGCACTACTTGCGGGGAGGTTTGTTCCGAAAGCTGCTGACCGACAGGTACCTCTTCACGGGTTTTGATCGCTCCCGGATGATCCGTGAGTTCGACATGCTTTGTGCCATGAGGAGCTACGCATTACCCGTACCTAGGCCAATTGCTGCTCTCGCTACCCGATCAGGCCCGCTGTTTTACCGCGGAGGGTTGATTACCGAGCGACTTGTCAGCAGCACCTCTTTGGCGTCGCTAATCGCTATTGGGCAAGCGCCGACTGATATATGGTTCGACGTTGGTAGCACCATCGGGAAATTTCATGGCGCACATGTATTTCATCACGATTTAAACGTAAGCAACGTCCTTCTTTATCAGGGCAACTGGTATTTAATAGACTTTGACAAGTGCCGCTTTGTGCCTGAAGAGTCGGCCGTCGGGTGGCGGCAAGACAACCTGAAGCGCTTTCAACGATCCATCTGTAAAGTTGATCAGCTGAGCGACCAGAGCCAGCTTGAAAAGCGGTGGCGTGTGTTTACTGAGGGCTATGAGAGTACTCTTGCTACCATCAAAAATGGCAAATAAAGCCTCATTGAAACATTACAAAGGCAGAGAGCTAATTTCGTCGCGATAGAACTGCACTCGATTGGGTAATTTATCCACCGCTTTTCGCGCGGCCACTCCAAGCTGATCTCGTGTGGTTGGATTGTCAGAGAGCAGCCGCCATTTTTCTTCGAATTCCTCTTTAGTAGAGGCTATTACCATGGCGTTGCTTTCCAGCAAGTAGTCCACCATTGACTCAAAGTTTTGGGTGTGTGGACCACTGAGAATTGCCTTCCCCAGTGCTGCCGGTTCCATCAGGTTGTGGCCCCCCACTGGGACAAGCGATCCCCCAACAAATACAAATTCACTCTGTGCGCAGAACGGACCCACCTCTCCAATGGTATCCACAAGATATACCTCTGTCGTTGAGTGAGGAGTCTTCTTCTCACTGTGGAGATGGCAGACAATATTCTGGGCGATAAGGGTCTTGGCAATTCCAGCAGCCCTCGGTGGGTGTCTTGGAATTATGATCAGCAGGGTTGGTTGGCCAGCGGACTTCCAGGCTCCAATAATGGTGGTTTCTTCCTCGTCATGAGTAGAAATGGCAAGAGAGAACGGTCTGGGAGATACGGGCTCGTAGCGCTGCACCATCTCAGCCGGTCTGGAAAGCTTCAGATTGCCCGCGATTGAAATTCGATCTTCCGGGCATCCGAGGCCAATAAAGCGATCCCTATCAATGGGGTCTCTCGCCCAAATATGACCAACTTGACCAAGCATTTGCCGATAGAGTGGTTTGAGAAAAGCGGGGGCCTCAGCGGTTTTTGCGCCTACTCGGCCATTTACGATTCTGATTTCAACCCTGTTTTCGCTGGCGGTAGCAAACAGCTGCGGCCATAGCTCGGTTTCCAGAATAAACAGGTACTTTGGCTGGTAGTGGCGGACGAGTCTTCGCATGGGCCAGAGGAAATCGATCGGGCAGAAGTGCACTAAAACCCTCGGATCCACCTGTTCTTTGGCAAGTCGTAGCGCTTCAGGAGTATTGCAGGTCAGTAAAATGCGCTCCTCACCGGTGGCTGGGAGTAGGGATAAAACTAGCTGAATTTCTCCAACCGATGCCCCGTGAAACCAGTAGGGTGTTTGAGTGTCCCCTGCCGCGAAGAAACCAAAGCGTTCCTTTATGTAGTGAAGTCCGCCGTCACGCCGCCGCGCCTGATAAAGGGTCAGGAGCAGCAGCACAGGTGCCAGCAAAAGTAATGTCAGGTTGTAGGTCAACAACCTCGGGTTTCTACTTGTTGGCTTGCTCGACAAGCAGGCTGCCTATCGTGGCCGCAGCATGAGTGGGCCCCACTCAGATGCACGGACGGAGCGGGGTGCGACACCTCTTATGAGGCAAGTTTTAGGGTGAACTGGACGCACCTGCCGTGGGAGCCGGAGGAGGTGTCAGCGCGCTGTTCAGTGCGGCAACATCATCAGGTGATAGGGAGCCGGCATTTTCCTTCAATCGAAGCAGACTGATCACGTAATCGTAACGGGCATTAGCGTAATCCCTCAGAGATGTGTAGAGGAGGTTTTGAGCGTTCAAGACATCGACAATATTACGCGTGCCCACCTCGTATCCTGCCTCGGTTGCATCGAGGGCACTTTCCGCTGAGCGTATTGACTGCTTGCGGGCTTTCACACGTGCTGAATTAGAGGCGACCGTCATATGCAGTGAGCGCGCGTTGGTAATCGTCGTTCTCTCAAGATTTACACGCGTCTCCATTGCGGCAACATGTTGCTGTGCGGACTGGCGTCGTTGTGCATGTAGCCTGCCTCCAAGAAATAACGGCACATCAACCCGAACCTGCCAGACCTCTCGCTGATCTTCTGACTGGGGCTGCACCAGAAAAATAGGCGTTGGATCTGCGGTTCGTGTTCCCTCGGTTTCGGTATCCGAGTATTGATAAGACGCAGTGACGGTCGGGGCGTGGCGAGAGGCGCTGGCTTTGGCAGATTGACGCGCTGACTCCTCGGCATAGCGTGCCGCAGCCAGATCATAATTATTGTCCAAAGCCATCTGGACCCATTCGGCGCGATCAGCGGGTGTCGGTGGATTTGCTTCGAAATCTTCGCTTAAAAGGTACAGGGATCCATGGTCTTGCCCGGTGAGAATTGAGAGTCGCTCTTTGGCCACAGCGACGTTGTTCTCTTCCACGATGCGTTGTACCTCGGCTAGGTCTCTGGCTGCTTCCGACTCATAAACGTCGGTAATGGCAATTAAGCCGACTTCAAATCGCTGCTGGGTTTGTTCGAGCTGTCGACTGAAAGCCCGTTCCGCTGCTTCTGCTGCCGCCAGGTTATCCTGTGCACGAAGCACACCGAGATAAGCCTCCACAGTCCGCACAATTAAATTTTGCGTCGCTGAAGCAAACTCAGCTTCAGCCTGTTTACTGAACTCCTGCCCTGCTTGCAGGCTGTACCAAGCGCCCAAATCGAACAGGGGTTGTGCTAAGGCAAAATCCCACCCCTCGGTTTCCACATCAGTCCTGTTGTAGCCGTCGTCAATAATTGGCTGGGCTGCCGGTGTGAACCCTACGATTTGCCGGCTTATCGACTCGGCATCGGTTCCCGTGATGCCGTAGCCGGCGCGGACCTGAGGTAAAAGGGCAGAGAGTGCAACGTTTTTGTTCTCAATGTTTGCCAGATACCGGGCTTCCTGCGCTTTTAATTGGGCATCGTTCTCAAGAGCCAGTTCATAGATGTCCAGCAGGGTTTCCGTCCGCGCTGACATCGAGGCCACCACGAGCGAAAGCACGGTGAAGACGAGCTTCCAGTGGCGCAGGGTTGAATTGGACATGTGGACTCCTTGTCACATCGTGTAAAAAAGCCGCTAGAGTATACATTCTGCGGCGGTCAAAATCCCCGTGATATTTTGACCTGCGAAGCTTCCGCGGTGTTGATAAACTCGGAAAAGCTTTTAGGAGGTTTGGTTATGGCCCATTCGGCCAGTGACACCGAGTCACGTTACAGCGTAAATCTGGGGGATCTTCACAGTATTTGTGAGGCCAATTATGTGCGCCTTACCAAGGCCTTTCCCGGCTACGAGAATACTAATCGCATCGAGTTGGTTTCTGGTGTGCTCTCACTCAGAATCGAGGTCATAGAGCGCTGTCGCTACACCACCACCCTGAGGTTGCTGCAGATCGGACCTGCCACTTTGCCAAGGGCTGCTATCCGTCTTGATGTCCGTCTTTATCACGATGCCAAAATGGCAGAAGTCGTGACGTTGCAGCGCCACAATCAGCTACAGGGACGCTATCAGTACCCAAACCCTGCCATGTATCAGCGTGACGAGAAGCTTCAACAGAACCACTATGTCGCCGAGCTATTATCAATCCTGCTTATATCCGGCTATGCCCCTAACAGCGCCGTTTTTCCCGTATTCGATGAGCCCTGATAACGTTTTTTCTGACGCGATTGTTCTGCCAAAAGAGGGAGTAGTCCGTGTACTGCAGATATCTGATACCCACTTGGGCGTGAATATTGGTGACGACCTTCTTGGCATAGACACAGATCAATCACTCAAAGATGTGTTGACACTCGTTGAACGGGACAATCGCGCTCAGGATCTGACGCTGGTTACGGGAGATATCGCCGCGGACGGGGATCTCGAGGCCTACCGGCGTCTGGAAGATTACCTAGAGAGGTATGCGGGAAATTCAGGAGCGCCCACACTCTGGCTGCCCGGGAATCATGATGGCCCTGACGGCTTGGTCCAGTACAAGAATCGTTTTCGGCGCACGGTAGAGACTGATGCCTGGTTGATGGTGTTGTTGCATTCACAGCAACCGGGTCAGGTGGGCGGCCACCTAAGTGATTCGGAGTTAAAATGGCTGGATGATGTTATCGACCGGGCGAACGACGAAAACAGGCACGTGCTAGTTGCCCTGCACCATCCGCTACATCCGATCGGGTGCGATTGGTTAGACGGTCAGCGGGTTTCCAATGCCGAAAAATTCTGCGCCAGTATATCTAGGTGTACAGGGTCGGCTGTTGTTATTTCTGGCCACGTTCACCAGGCGACTGACCAAGTCTTGGATGGAATTCGTTATCTCACCACACCCTCCACCTGCGTACAGTTCGCACCGAATCAGGTAGAGTTCAAGGTAGATCAGATTGGACCGGGTTATCGCTGGTTAGATCTGCTGCCCGATGGACAGGTGATGACCGGTATTTCGAGATTGTCGGCGGACCTCTATATCGCGGATACAAAACGACAGGGCTACCAGTAAGCTACAGAGGAGATTGGCCTTTTCATGAGCCAATATAACGCCGACGCCATTGAAGTCCTTACAGGACTGGAGCCTGTGCGCAAACGCCCGGGCATGTACACCGACACAACCCGCCCCAATCACCTCGCGCAGGAGGTGATCGATAACTCCGTAGACGAGGCTCTTGGGGGCCATGCGGACAAGATTGATGTAACGCTCCATGGAGACGGGGCAATCAGCATCGTAGACAATGGACGAGGAATGCCGGTAGATCTTCATCCTGTGCAGAAAAAACCCGGGGTCGAGGTAATTCTGTCCACCCTCCACGCGGGGGGCAAGTTCTCTGACAAGAACTATCAGTTTAGCGGTGGACTGCACGGGGTCGGGGTATCGGTAGTTAATGCCCTGTCCACGCGTCTCGAGGTGAACATCCGTCGGGACGGTGAAGTCTATGAGATGGCTTTCGAGAACGGCGAGAAGGCCTCGGATCTTAAAGTGGTCGACACATGCGGTAAGCGCAATACGGGAACCGGGATCCGCTTTATGCCGGACCCACAATACTTTGACTCCGCCAATTTTTCTCTCTCACGTCTATCCCATGTTCTGCGGGCGAAGGCCGTGCTTTGTCCTGGGCTCAAGGTCACGCTACTGGATGAGAAGAAAAAAGAAAAAACTGAGTGGTTCTACGAGGACGGTATTGCGGATTATTTGGCGGACGCGACGATCGATTTTCCTGTCATACCCGAAACCCCCTTCACCTGTAATTTTCAAGGAGAGACCGAGGCGGTTGACTGGGCGATTCAATGGCTGCCCGAGGGGGGCGACTTGATCACCGAGTCCTATGTGAATCTCATTCCGACGGCTCAGGGTGGTACCCACGTTAACGGCCTTCGCTCGGGCCTGCTTGAGTCGATACGAGAGTTTTGCGAACTGAGGAACCTGTTACCCCGAGGGGTGAAGTTAACCGCTGAGGATATCTGGGATAGATGCGCCTATGTTCTCTCCTCAAAACTCCAGGATCCCCAATTTTCAGGACAGACCAAAGAGCGGCTCTCATCTCGTGAAGCGGCGGGATTTGTCTCCGGGGTAGCCAAAGATGCTTTCAGCTTGTGGTTAAACCAGCACACGAGCGAGGCGGAGTTGCTGGCAGAAATGTGTATCAACCGGGCTCAGGCTAGGCTGCGCTCTGCAAAAAAAGTAGTCCGAAAAAAAGTAGCGTCAGGTCCTGCGTTGCCGGGGAAACTGGCGGATTGCACAACCGAGGACCCCGACCAAGGTGAGCTGTTCCTTGTGGAGGGCGACTCTGCGGGGGGCTCTGCCAAACAGGCGCGAAATCGCGAGTTTCAGGCGATCCTCCCCTTGCGAGGCAAGATATTAAATACCTGGGAGGTCGATTCTCAGGAGATTCTAGCGTCGGCTGAGGTGCACAATATCTCGGTCGCTCTTGGCATTGACCCCGGCAGTGAAGACCTGTCGGGACTTCGCTATAAAAAAGTCTGCATCCTTGCAGATGCTGACTCCGACGGACTTCATATTGCTACCCTTATATGCGCGCTCTTTCTGCGCCATTTCAGACCTCTCGTTAGGGCAGGGCACGTGTTTGTTGCGATGCCGCCTCTCTACCGAATCGATGTCGCTAAAGAGGTGTACTACGCACTGGATGATTCTGAGCGCAACGGGATTCTTGAGCGGCTGGCCGCTGAAAACAAGCGATCTAAACCCAATGTTCAGCGCTTTAAGGGGCTCGGAGAGATGAATCCGTCGCAACTTCGTGAGACAACAATGGATCCTGACACACGACGGCTGGTTCAGTTGGTGTTGGATGCGGATGACGATACCAATAGTATGTTTGACATGCTGCTCGCCAAAAAGCGGTCAGGGGATCGAAAGGCCTGGCTTGAATCCAAGGGTGACCTGGCCGAGGTGGCTGTTTAATCTAACGCAGATGGGGGCGCTTTTTATGAAAGCTGGCATCGTTTTTACACTCTTCGCCGCATTGGGTACCTTTGCAGGCAATGCGATGGCCGATTGGCGGGTTATGGAGGCCTCATCGATCACCTATGTCTCCACCAAAAACAACCTGATCGCGGAAAATAATCAATTCACCACCGTAACGGGTGGAATCACATCGAAAGGTCAGGCAAGCCTGCGCATTGACCTGAGCTCTGTTGAGACCAATGTCGAGATTCGCAATCAGCGGATGCGGGATATTTTTTTTGAGGTCACCAATTATCCAGAGGCGGTCATTACGGCACAATTACAGCCACAAGATATAGCGCAGATAGAGTCTGGCGCTCCTCTCGATATCGATTTGCCCCTCACCATTAGCCTTCACGGCATAACTGCCGAGACCAGCGCCAAACTGCGAGCGGCTAAAGTTGGCCAGCGTATCTGGGTAACCACTCGGGAACCCCTTTTGATCTCAGCCAGAGATTTTGGTCTAGAGGCTGGGGTCGCGGCGCTGCAGGAAATAGCTGGTCTCAACGGTATAGCGAGTACGGTTCCCGTTACGATAGACCTTCGCCTGCAGACGAACTGAGGGTCTTAGCGAACTCCAAGCGTTCGAGAAATCTGCTGTAGCTGGGACTGATATCGGCCTTGCTCAGCTCGATTTCCCTGCTCTCCATGGTAGGCAATCAATGCATACAGGAGCTGTGGCTGCCCCGGATAATCATTATTGAGGCGCTCAAGAAGCTTGATCGCGTCTGTGATTGCCCCCGTATCGTGCAGTGCGACTGCATAGACGTAGCGGTGACGAGTCGCCCCTGATTCGCTAGCGGCGGCCTCTCCTAGCAACAACATTCCTCGCTGAGTGTTGCCTTGGCGAATTTCGAGAAGCCCTAGCGCATGTTTGAGGGTCCCTGGGTTAGGGCTTTTTTTGATGCCGGATTCGAGGACAAATTTCGCCTCTTCCTCGCGACTGAGGATCCGCAACAGGTCCGCAAGATTGATGTACGCGGCTTCAAGCTGGTTGTTAAGGTTCAGTGCCTCCTGAAGCGCTTTCTCTGCCTGAATAAAATCACCCCGGCGGCGCCAGTAGTTGGCGAGCTGCAGCTGAACCGAGGGCATATCCAAATGTTGTGACTGTACCTGCTCATATTCTTTGAATAGGGGTTCAAGCGCTGCAATGTCCTGAGGTCTCAGCTCGTTAAAGGGTAGGTCAGCGAGCTGGTCCGCTACTGCGAGGCGCACGGCGAGTACCGGATCAAGAATGAGCGGCCGCAGCATTAAAAAACGTTGCTGTGGAGGAAGGGCAGCCAATGCGCGCACTGCGCTTAATCGCAGAAGACTGTCGGTTGAACCGAGAAGCAGAGCAGTTGACTGGGCCAGATCTGGGCTGCCGAGCCGGCCAAACTGACTTACCGCGGAGGCCCTTATGAGCTCGGGTACCTCTTGGTCAGCCATGATCCGTTTCAGTGAGGGGATGGATCGCATATCACCCCGCTGACTATTGTGGAGGGCGAGTGCTGGATGGTTTCTCGGGGAGCCCGGGTCGACGCCCCACTCGCGAAGCGCACTCAGCGCCCAGGTCTGGGACTTGCTGGTATGACATTGGGTACAGGCATCGGGGGAGCCAATTTGTACGGCAATATCGGGTCGTGGGATCCGCATGCTGTGATCCCGCCTCGCATCGACACCCATATACACCTGTTCTGGCATGTGACAGTCAACGCACGCCGCCCCGGCTGAGTTGACCGTGTGTCGGTGGTGGGTTTCTGTGTCAAATACCGATGCTTTATGGCACTGGGTACAGACGTTGTTACCTTCGGCGATCAGCTGATTACTATGGGGATTGTGGCAGTTGCTACAGACAACCCCTGCTTGGTACATCTTGCTTTGTATAAAGGATCCGTAGACATATACCTCATCCCGAATTTGTCCGTCCGCCCAGTAAAGAGGATCCTCTATAAGGGCCAGTCGATGGGTATCTAGCAGGTCCGCGCCGTAATGATAGTCGCCGAGGGTGCTCCGCCTTGCATGACAGCGAGCACAGTTATCGATTTGAGTGTTTTTGCCTTTTGGGTCAGAGGGCGATGCGATATCTGCCTTGTCAGACCAGGCCCATGACGTGGTCTTAGCCAATGATGCTTCGAAGCCGCCAAAGGAGGTGCTCTCTAGGTTGGTTTGTTCGGCGAGGGTAACGTGTTTTCTACCGGGACCGTGACAGGCCTCACAGCCCACGTCGATATCATCAAACTGGGTGTTGAAGGAGCGATTATCTTGGGAGTAGTTTTTGCGCACGTTTGTGCTATGGCACTCGGCGCAACGGGTATTCCAGTTTTGATAGGGACCCGTCCAGTGCAGCGGATCTCCCGCTTTGATGACATCATCTGGATAGAGGTGGTACCAGCGCTGGCCACCTAACTCATGTGGGCGGGAATCCCATGCGATCGTGAGTGCCTGCAACCGGCCACTCCCGGTTGGCAACAGGTACTGCTGAAGTGGATAAACTCCAAAGACATAAGCGACCTCAAAATCTTCCAGCTCGCCTTTGGCGTTATCGGTTCGCACCCAGTATTTTTGGTCTTTGCGATAAAACGTCGACGTGATGTCACCATAGGTAAACGTGGCTTCTTCAAAGTTACCCAGTACGGTTTTATCACTCACTTCCTGCATGGCTAGATCGTGGTGAGAGTCCTGCCAGTCAGCGGCCGCTTGCTCATGGCACGCCACACAGCGCTGAGTTCCCACATACTCGCTGTCTTCCTCGCTCGCCATGATCGCAGCGCAATCGAGCAGTAGCCCGGCGAGCACCGTTGTTAGTGAGATTCGCACTCTACCGTGCATGGTTGTCTCCCCCGAAACCAAAGCGTCAGGGCTTTTACAAAGCTCTCTGTTGATCATGGCAACCTAATTTGCCCTCGCACCTCGCGGGTCAGTCTTTAACCATGCTAAACCTTCGATGGTGACGAGGGCTCCGAAGCGCTTTGGTGATCCTATACTGGTTATCTTTCAACAGTAGCACAGTTGATTGCACCGAATCCGAGAGATAGCTTCTCAAGGGCAGGCTTTGCGGTTGATGAGGGTAATGAAAGGAGAGAACTGATTAAGAGAGAACTGCTTGAAGATGGATTGCTGCCCCGATGGGGTAGGTACCTTTTGACAATGGACGCGTAGAATGCCCAAAGAGTCGATGGAATTGTTATGAAAATTGGCATTTTAAAAACGGATGCTGTGCGCCCAGAGTGGGTGGGACGGTTTGGTGAATACCCAGACATGTTCGAGCAACTTTTACTGGCTGAAGACCCCTCCCTTGAATTTCGCCAGTGGGACGTGGAGCAGGGTGAAATTCCAGAGGATCTGGGGGCCGTGGACGGCTACATCATTACCGGGTCCAAAAGCAGTGTTTATGATGACAAGCCTTGGATAAGGGATCTGGAGGCATTGGTCAGAGATTTAAACGACGGCCACCACAAGCTAATTGGCATTTGTTTCGGCCATCAAGTTGTTGCTAAGGCACTAGGGGGCGTCGTGGATAAATCTCCCAAAGGCTGGGGTTGCGGCATCCAGCGCTACCGGCTGAGTGACAGAGCTCTCGAAGCAGACGCCGTGGGCGGCGAGTTGTCGCTCATTGCATCTCATCAAGATCAAGTGATGACGGCCCCGGCAGGCGCGGTAGTGATTGCCGCCAGTGACCACTGCAACATCGCCGGCTTTAGAGTGGGAAGTCACATTCTCACTTTCCAAGGACACCCAGAATTCATTCCTGACTACTCGCGAGAGATTATGCATTTCAGACGGGAGATGATTGGCGAGTCCCAGGTCGTTACTGGCTTGGCGTCTCTGGAGTCAGAAGAGCATCAGGGTGCCCGTGTTGCTCGCTGGATGCTCGACTTTCTTGCTGCTGACTAGACTTTCGCCTTGTAGAAGGCTTACCAAGCACCCTTATTTTCCATTGATAACCAGGGCTCGGTGGGTTCGAGAGCCTCTCCCGATTGGAGTAGCTCTATTGAGATTCCATCGGGCGAACGGACGAAAGCCATTCTTCCATCTCTCGGCGGCCGGTTTATGATCACCCCGGCCTTCATGAGGCGATCGCAAAGCTCATAGATATTCTCTACGCGGTAGGCCAGGTGGCCGAAGTTACGTCCACCTTCGTACTCCTCAGGGTCCCAGTTGTGGGTAATCTCTACCAGTGGTGCCTGATCTTCAGCCGCCCTAGACAAATCTTCAGGTGCCGCCAGAAACACCAAAGTAAAGCGCCCTTGCTCGCTGTCATAACGATTGACCTCTACCAGCCCCAAGTGGTCGCAAAAAAAAGAGAGTGTGTCAGCCAGATTGGCTGCTCGGATCATGGTATGCAGAAATTTCATGGCGTTACTCCTCGAGGGCCCTGCTCAAGTGTACGTTTTTTCCACATCCCGCTTCAAAACTACCCCTTTTGATTTGGGGCAAGTTACACTCGCAACCCTTTGCAGCGCGTTCATCCATGTCGATTTCAAGGCGCGGGTCAGCGAGCGTGCTTACCAACCAGTTTTTTCAAGGTAGCTGGCAATGTGGTTTTGTCGATGCTGCTAATTGAGTGTGTTTATCATGTGGTTCAAAAACTTTCGCCCTTACCGGATTTCAGATCGATTGGGTCTTGATGCAGATTCTCTGGCTCAGCGCCTTTCCACTCGGCCATTCGTGCCCTGTCGACCAGCCCAACCACAAAGCACGGGCTGGGTGCCTGCACTCGCGGATACCGCCGAGGCACTTGTCCATGCAGCTGGGGACTATTGGATGGTAAGACTCAAACGTGAGGATCGGCTCCTTCCGGCGGCGGTGGTGCGTGAGGAAGTTGCCAACCGAATTAACCAGATCCAGATCGCGGAATCGAGAAAGGTGTACCGCAAAGAGAAGCTTCAAATCACGGATGAGGTGACACAAGATTTGCTTCCTCGTGCCTTCACCAGAAACCATGGGGTAGAAGCCCTTATCTCTGAGCGTGATGGCTGGCTGTGGGTGAATAATGCCAGTGCCGCCAAGGGGGAAGAACTCTTATCTTTTCTCAGGGAGGCAATAGGCGGTCTCCCCGCCGCGTTGCCAATAACCCGCAAAAGCCCTGCGTTGATCATGAGTGATTGGCTACTCCATAACGCACTGCCCGCTGGGTTTGTATTTGGCACCGAGGCGGACCTCGCTGAGCCGGGTGAAGAAGGAGGTGTCGTGCGACTCAGGAGCATGATGATTAATTGTGATGAGGTGCGCGCACATATCGAGTCGGGTAAACAGGTAGAGCGACTTGCGCTGGATTGGCAGGGGAGACTGAGTTTTGTTTTGGGGTCGGATCTAGTCCTTCGCCGTCTCCGTTTCGCTGATCAGCTGATCGATGCCCACGAAGAACTAAAAGAAGATGTTCTCGCCAGAAAAGACGCCGATTTTTTACTGATGGCCGAGACGCTTGCAGAGTTGTGGCCAGAACTCCTCACCGCCTTCGGGGGCCTCGAGGAATAGCATGCTAGCACCGGGCAAATACCGCCACTACAAGGGCGGCGAGTATATGGTGGTGGGTGTGGCTCGCCATTCAGAAACCGAAGAGCTGCTAGTGGTGTACCAGCCACAATACGGCGAGCGTGAGTGGTGGGTCAGACCTCTCTCGATGTTTACTGAGCAAGTTGAAGTTGACGGCACCCTAGTGCCGCGGTTTGAGTTTATCGGAGATGCCGGCGGGTCGCAGATCGAGTCTTAAGCTGCAAGCCTGGCAAGGGTAGCGTGAATCAACAGCTCGTTCCGAAGCTTGTCGATCGCTGCGTCGATTGTCTTGATCTGAGCTTCCAGCGCGGACTTTTCGCGGTTGATCAGGATGAACTGGTCAGATTCCCCTTCGTTAAAGCGAATTTGTTCCTGAGCGAGTAGCTTTAAGGCGAGGGATTCCCGATGCTGGCTTGTTGCCAAAATCTGCTGATTGAACTTCAGGGCGGTTAAGGAAACCTCTAGATCCCGGTGTATTTGCGCTGAGACGACCTGATATTGGTAGTCGACCTCGCGCGCTGCAGCTGCCGCCATTGCCGCTCTCGCTTTCGCCGCGCGAACGCCTATCGGCACTTCAAATGACAAAGCAATGATCGAGTCGGTCCCATCGAGAGAGTCGGGTCCAGATCCAAAATCCTGAGCGACCTTCATTTCGAGATCCAATTCCGGAAGCAATTCGTTCCGAGCAAGGCGCTGATTTACGTCAAGTTGCTGCGCCTTTGCCGTTAGGGCCAATAATCCCGGGTGGTCGTTGATTTGATCGTACCAGTCGACGGCGCTGTCGCCGATGGCGATGGTATAGGGCCACCCGATATCGGGCGGCACCTCAAGTAAACCTGAGACTGAGTGGCCCTCGGTATTACTTCCTACCATGAAGTAAGCAAGGCGGTCTCTGGATTGTGCTTCTACTCTATCCGCTTCCTGCAGTAGCACTGTCCTCTGTAATAAAGTGGTGCGAAACTCGGTTAGGGTGATAGAAGCGAGGTCACCGTTATCTACCCGCTGTTGAATTGCATCAAGTCGGTTTTCGGTTAACGCGAGCAGCTCTGCAACGACCGCCCGCTTCAAGGTGCTTTGATACCAGTCAAGCCAAGCGCTGACCCCCCGGTAGACCAATTTATTCACATCGAGCAGCTGGTTTGATGCGGCTTCCTGGTAATGCCAGGCAGAATTCTCCAGCTCGAGTCGTCTGGGGTCGGTATCACGATTTTGTAGCAGAGAAATTTTTACACCCAAGCTGACTTCGCCATCGTCTAGGGTCTGATAATCCTGCTCGTAGACTGGAAAAGCGCCATCAGAAATGCGGTACGCGCCAAACACTTCAGCATTCAAGGGTTTAAGTGGTTGCACCATCCGCTGATCTGCGACTCTGCCATCGTAATAGCCTGAGGAGCGGATATCAGTGGTTTGCGCAACCCGCAAATCAAATGCGGCGTCTGCCACAGATCGGCGCCCTTCCGCCTGCTCCGTTCTCAACTGGGCCGCTAGTGCTTCAGGATGCTGCGTCGATAGCGATGAGACGAGTTGATCCACGCTGGGAGCTAGTTCTGCCCCTGTGGTGTGAGTACAGGCGGCCATCAGAAATAAAAGAGCAGTGGACCTCATCGATTACCCGACTGTTTTTGTTGTGGAGGAAAATTGTTGAGTTGCCGCCACAGCTCGTACCCGAGACGAACTTCCTCCAGTAGTATCCATCCCTTCACGCGGCTACCGAGTCGTGCATATTGGGTGTCAGGCCAGGTCCGATCCTGTGGGTCCGGTCGAACCCAAACGTTAAATCGCCCGGTTGCATCTGCGACCGGCTCGATAAAATCCACGATGCCACCGAAGGTGCCAACGCCATTTTCCGGCCAGCCGCTGAATTGAAAGACTGGCCAGCCTTCGAATTGCAGCCTTACCCGCCTGCCTGGGTAAACAAGGGGTGCATCAAGACCGGATACCGAGAGTACAACCGTACGAGCGGTTACATCTGGGATAAAGGAGGCCAGTACCTCGCCCGCATTGACATAGGTCGCGTTCCCCGAAGATTTCAGGCGCAGGATCGTGCCGTCACTGGGGGCCACTTTGGTCTGTAATGACTGCCTTGCTGTTTCGACTTGCAAGCGACTGATCTCGGCTTCAATTCTCGCAGCTTCTGCCCTTAATTTTTGAATCTCAAGCTGCACCAGCTCCAAATCTCGCTGGGACTTCAAGCCTTGATCCCGAAGCCGTTGCTGTCTCTCTAGATTTGTTCTCTCAGTGACGATTGCCTGTTCTATCGCACTACGTTGCTGATTTGCTGAAGCAAGCTGGCTCTCAAGCCGCTGAATTAACTCGGGATCGCTGTCGACCAGTGTGACAATTGGGTCACCCTCGCGGATAGTTTGTCCTTCAGTAACATGCCAGGTTCGGATTTGGCCGGGTACCAGTGCAGAAATGGATTGAATTCGCTCGGAAGGGAAGGGCGTGTCAACTCTGCCATCTCCAAAGGCGGTCTGGGTCCAAGGGATAAACCAAAGCAGCGCTCCGATCAGGCAAATGGCGCTGATGAGTAAACGACTGACAACCCAGTGCCACCTGGGTAGGGAAACTGACTCAAGGGCTTTGATCTGGCCGAGATAGCGATCGCGCAAGTCACTCATTATCAACCTTCCCAGTCGCAGTGAGCAGTTTCCGTTGAGTAAAGGACGGGTGCGAAGGTTGGCTCGTAAAATAAAGCACCGTGAAGGGTTGCTCCGATAGCATGGCAAGTACGTTATCGCGTACGACTGGCAGCAATTGATCAAATAGCTGATTCAGAACCAGTACCGATGGTTGAGCCAGTATTGCGCCAGCGAGTTTTAGCAGGAGCATTTCGGCACCTTGTAGCGGCGCTCCAGTAGGAGAGAGCTGCGTATCGAGGCCTTCGGGCAGGGATTCAATGAGGGGCCACAGGTAGACCTGCTCGAGTGCGCTGATAATGGTTTCCGTGTCGCTCTGCTCGCGGTGAAGCGTAAGAAATTCTCTGATAGAACACTCGAGGATTAGGGAGCGGTCCACTCCCTGTATGGCTTGCCGAAGCTCGAGCAGATCCAGATCTTCAAGATTGGTGCCGCCAAGGGTAATCCGGCCCTGATTTACTGGTCGATGAGCGCGCAGTGCCGACAGGATCGCTGGTTGTATCCATGCTTCATCGGTCTGCACGCAAATCTTAGCGGCTGCTGGTATAGACCAGTCTAAATGACAGAAGCGCGTTGCTCTGCTGATGGTGGTGTTGATAAAACTCAAGCTAGCAGGCCCGGCTGCCTGCTCGTTGCCTCTGGGGTTTTCTTCTGGAAGGGATAGCACCTCGGTCAGTTTGTCGGCCGCGCCATAGAGTTCGTAATAGTATTTTAAATAGCTGGAGAATCTGGATAGACCGAGAAAAATCGCAGCCATGACAAGTTCAGCAGCAACAAGCTGGCCGATCGATAGCTCCCCAAGCGTTACCAACCAGCCTCCCAAAGCGAGAAGGGCGGCGCTACCCACCGCGTATAACAACAGAAAACTTACTGTTTGACTGAAAGTATTCGCGAACAGCTTCGTATGCGTTGCCAAATAGGCAGTGGCTAAGTTGTTTGTTTTATCTGCTGCGAGGCTCAGATGCCGCTTTGACTTGAAGAAATCATGGGCGACTTCCATATCGGAAAGCCAGCGAGCCATTGCGTATTTACTTTTCGATAGCTCTACCGCGGCCTTACGCGCACCTGAGGACCAAATCTTCCAAATTAAAAACACCACGAACACGGTAAGCGCATTAAAAAGAAATAACCACGGGTGGTAAAAAGAGACCAAGGTGAAGCCCACCGCGGCTTGTAAAATGAGAGCAAATCCGTCAGCGAACAGTCTGGGGACATTTTTTTGAAGAATCATGATGTCGAAATAGCGGTGGGTCATTCCCATATTTCGACGGCCTTCGAACACCCAATGAGGTGCCCTGACAACGCTGTAACTTATTTCGGCAGAGAGCCGGGCAAAAACCCGTCGCCTGTAGAGTTCGACCATCCAGATCCGAAGGGCGCTTAGCGCGCCGTAACTTAGCAGGATGAGCAGCAGCGCCAGTGCCAGCGAATACACTGCTCGCAGGGATCCGATGTTGGCGATGCTGTTGATGAGCGTTTGCACGGCGATAGGAACAGCCAGCGTCATCACACTAATCGCGCCACCATAAATAATGATCACCCAGAGAAAGCCGGACTCCGGGGCCAGTAGCGTCCAAAGCTGCTTGCGCAGCTCGGGTAAATTAATACGAGCGTCGTTACTTGCCATGGCTAAACGTCACACCAACATCCGTGTTGATTGAAGGAATCTACCTGTGGTGCTGAAGTTACGGATGGGACGATGAAAAGGATTAAGGTAATCTTTGCAGTGGTGACTACAGGGAATACTGTGGATGCGCAAAGCGGATACCGGGGTTTGGATCCCCGTTAGGCGAAAAAAATCAGGAAGGCGCCCGTCTCTGGCGCAACTGTTGCTTCTATTACTTATCCTTCTTGCTGGTTGCGCGGGCGCTCCCGTGGTCACGGATAAATCCGAAACATACGTATCTGATAGGGCGCAGAGGCCGTCTCCCTTACGTGAGATATTGCCGCGGGAATCGATGCCGGATTCGGGAATTGCTCTGCTAGCAGATCCCACTGACGCTCTGTTAACGCGCTTGCAGCTGATTGAGGCGGCGACAAGTAGCCTCGATCTGCAGTATTACCTTTGGCAGGCTGATACCGTAGGTATTGCTCTGACAGAGGCCTTTCTTCGTGCTGCAGACCGGGGTGTAAGAGTTAGGCTGCTCCTCGATGATATCTACCACTCGGGCCGCGATGAGGTCTATCAAACCCTCGATAGCCATCCCAATATTCAAGTCCGATTGTTCAACCCCATGGGTAATCGGGGTATGGCAAAAACGGCAAACTATGCATTACGCAAAGCCCAGTTTAATCACCGGATGCACAACAAAATTTTTCTGGCAGACGGCTACGCGGCTGTATTGGGCGGGCGAAACATTGGGGATGAATACTTTGGCCTGGATACCAGTTTCAATTTTCAGGATCTCGATGTCCTGGTCACGGGGGCGGGTGCCGAGAAGGCAGGAGAAGCCTTTGATTTGTTCTGGAATGCCACGCTGGCGGTGCCTATCGACACACTCTACCCTGCTACTGATCGAGCGGCGTATCTTGTAAACCGAGAGCCCTTGCAAGCCGCTAGCCGAGAGCTGCACGCTGCACTTGGGCGGTCGGGGCGAGAGCTCCTGGCCACGTCAGATTGGATAAAGGGGGTGGGCAGCGAGTTGAGGTGGGCAGAGGCGCAGGTCCTGGTCGATCGACCTGATCGAAGCGCTGACAATCCCGAGACCGTTTTTTCTGTCTTTGCGAGCGACCCCCGCCTTAGAGCCGATCGGGAGGTGACCATTCAAACTGCCTACTTGATACCTAATGGACCTACGCTGGGAACCCTGACAGCCTTTGCCGAACAAGGGGTAAGGCTAAAAATTCTGACCAATTCTGCTGCATCAAATAATCACGGGTCCGTGCACGCTTACTACATGCCCTATCGAGCGCCGCTTATCAACGCGGGTGTAGAACTTTATGAGCTGCGTGCTTCGGGCGACTTGCGTGCATATTTAAGTCGAAATGAAGAGTTGGGCAGGGCGGGGTTACACACCAAGGCCATGGTCATTGACCAAGACGTCAGCGTGATTGGCTCTTACAACATGGATCCACGGTCACGAGTTTGGAATACCGAGATAGCCTTGCTGATCTTTAGCGACGCCATCGCGGCAGAGGTACTTGAGGAAATGGCGAGGGATTTCGTGGCGACGGCTTCGTGGCGAGTTACGCTGAGCGAAAAGGGTAAACCCGTCTGGTCGGGAGAAGTAGACGGCGCACCTGTTAGGCTTGAAACAGAGCCAGAGACTAACTGGTGGCAGCGATTTTTGTGGTCGGTATTTAGGATACTTCCCTTGGAGAACGAAATGTGACAGGCCGAGTTTGCCCAAAAGACCGTGTCCGATGAAATTCTTCAGTCTGAATTTTCTTTGCCAGACAGGCCGATATCCTCAAGCACCGTTTTCACAGCATCAAATGTTGGTGGTCGTGGGATGATTGCTGAGATTTTTTTCGAGGTGGGCCTTGTTGTCTGACTGCGCGTCGGGTGCATTGCGACATGCCGGATATGCTCGGCTTCCTTACCCGTCATCTCGACAAAACGGTCAATCGGTATAAGCAGGTTAGAGCTATCGAAAAATACCACGTCTATCGGACGGCCCGATAACTTTTGAATTCGCAAGACATCCCGCATGGGTGCTATTTCGACCGATTCGCAACCCCCTGCTGCTAAAATTGAATACATCAGTCTCGCTACAAGAATGTCCTGGTCAATAATTGCAACCCGCAGGTCTCTAAAGCAGCGGTCAATGTTAGGGAGCGACAACTCCTTCGCAGATTCGGTGCAGGTTCGTACAGGCAAAATCAGGTGATAGCTTGATTCCTCGCCATGGTCGCTTTGTCGATAGTGAAAGCTTCCTCCCATTCGCTGCAAAAGGGTGGCGACAAGAGAGAAGGGCGTGAAGTCATTGTTGATAGCCGCAAGTTCATTCGACGTGGGAGGCGGGCAATGTCCACCAGGGAAATGGTGGCGGGCTGTATCGTCAGGAAGTGTGCCATCAAATGCCAGTGTAAAGTGAAGACTGTGAAAGTCGTCGGTTTTTTGTTGGCATGAGACCGTCAGAGAGATGTAGGTGGCATCAGGACAGGCAGTTTCGCTTTCAACAAGCGCTAGTAGTGCAAATTGCAGTTTTTGGGCGTCAAATTCATAGGTGTCAGCCAGAAGCTGACGCGGATCTATTTCGAATACCAGCCCCTTTGCTGCGAGCCGAGGCTCGACCCGGCGTCTTAAGGCCTCCATAAAGGCAAATACATTTGATGGTGCGCGTGTGATTAATAGATCAGATTTACCTATCTCAAGACTCCCTCGAAGCGCTTCTAACTGGGCAGATACCTCATTACTAATATCATTTGCCTGCTCGAAGAGCGCTTGACTGCTCACCTTCGCCATTAAGGGAAGCGCCTTGATTGCTTCCAGCGGAATGGTCATTTCCTCTTTGACTTGTGAGATAAGCGCGTTTCTTGCATTTACCCGCATACCGAGTCTGTGCTGCGCTAATTTCAGTTGAGTACTGTTGCGCTCTCGAGTTTGAAGCGCCACCGCTAGAAACCCCATCAGCATGAGAGGCAGAGGATAGACGCCGATTGCCACCGCAATCATGGGTATCAGTTTCAATGAGCCCGCCGCCAACACGATGATGGACCAAATGACGCAGTAGAGCATGTGAATGATGAAAGTGGGCCAGCTGCCTACCAGCACCAATAGCAGAACCGATGTCGGGAGGGCGGTGACAAAGGAGATCGCGGGCCAGGCGGGATTACGATATTGAATGACCGCTGCAGAGACCATCATCATGAGGGCAATCACAAGAATTTGATGCCGACGATTGACCCTGAAAGTTGGCGTTTCCACAAGGTGAGCCGCTGTTATCAAGATCCCTACCAGAGTGTTCAGTGTCACGATAACACCAGCGAGAGTTGGATCAAACATGATGTTGCGATAGCCAACCAGCAGCATGACAAGAATGAAGTACACCCTAAAGCCCAACATTAAGGCACCGTGGCCTGCTTCGATGTCGGCGTCGTTAATCCCCTTGAAGGAGCGAACGAGCGCCCATCCAGTCAGTTCATGCTCACTCTCTGCATTCGAGACGGGCAACTCCAATAAGGGTTCTTCGAGGGAAAACTCATGCCCTGAAGCATCTATAGCGTCTTCTGTCGGATTGATTTGAGAAACCACCGCTATACCTGCACTTTGCCGCTTTGTTTTGGCTTATGTTTGGAAGTTACGGGGTTGTTTCGATGGAGTAAAGGAGATTCTTTAGCGCAGCGTAGTGGCAAAACATACGGCAGGATCAGGCGAGCTCCTCGTGCGCCTGCTTGAAGGCTGATACCGCCCGGTCCAGATCTGCCAGCGTATGGCCAGCGGAAATTTGCACCCGGATCCGTGCCTTGCCTTGCGGGACAACGGGATAAAAGAAGCCAATCGCGAAAATACCAAGCTCGAGTAGTCGTGTGGACATGGTTTGTGCCAGCACTGCGTCACCAAGCATGACCGGCACGATAGGGTGACTTCCCTCGGGTATGGAAAATCCGGCGACTTGCATTTGGGAGCGAAAATAGGCGGTATTTTCATGAAGCTTGTCTCTAAGCGCGGTTGAGGCTTCAAGCATGTCGAGTACTTTTAGTGATGCAGCACAAATCGAGGGAGCAAGCGTGTTTGAAAAGAGGTAGGGGCGGGAGCGCTGGCGAAGAATATCGATTATTTCTTGTCTGCCTGAGGTAAATCCTCCAGAGCCACCCCCCAGCGCTTTGCCGAAAGTGCCCGTTATGATGTCCACCCGATCCATGACGTTGCAGTGTTCGTGTACGCCGCGGCCAGTACTGCCCATAAATCCTGTAGCGTGGCAATCATCGTGGTGCACCATCGCGTCATACTTGTCTGCCAGATCGCAAATTTTATCGAGCTGCGCAATAGTGCCATCCATAGAGAACACGCCATCAGTGGTGATCAGGATGCGCCGGGCACCGGCACCTTTGGCTGCCTTCAACTGGTCTTCCAAATCCACCATGTCATTATTTTTGAACCGATACCTCGCCGCCTTGCAAAGGCGGATGCCGTCGATGATCGAGGCGTGGTTCAGCTCATCTGAAACGACTGCATCCTCAGGCCCTAAAATAGTTTCGAACAAGCCGGCGTTTGCGTCGAAGCATGCGGCATAAAGAATGGTGTCTTCGGTAGACAAAAAATTACTGACGCGCTGCTCGAGTGTTTTATGGATACCCTGAGTACCGCATATGAAGCGAACAGATGCCGCTCCGAACCCCCATTGCTCAAGACTTTGACTGGCCGCCGCCATGACGTCTGGGTGGTTGGCTAACCCCAGATAGTTATTAGCGCACATGTTGACGACGTTTTTGCCGTCCTCAAGACGAATATCATTTTTTTGTTCTGAATCAATAACGCGCTCTGTTTTCCAGAGGCCTGCAGCCTTGATCTCCTCGATGTCAGCCATAAAAGACGCTTTGGCGCTTTGATAACTCATATCAGTCTTTCCAGTTGAGAATCACTTTCCCGGATTGACCTGACCGCATGATGTCAAAGCCTTCCTGAAAATCGGTGTAATGAAAACGGTGTGTGATGATGCGCTCCACCGGTAAGCCACTCTGTACCATCATGACCATTTTGTACCAGGTCTCGTACATCTCACGGCCGTAAATACCTTTGATATTTAGACCCTTAAACACGACATCGGTCCAGGCAATACCCGTTTCATCGGGCATTAGGCCGAGCATGGCAATGCTGCCCCCGTTGATCATTTTGCTGAGCACATCTCTGAAAGCAGCGGGGGAGCCAGACATCTCAAGGCAGACGTCAAAGCCCTCTAGAATGCCCAAGCTTTCCATAAACTCTCGGGTGATCTGCTGTTTCGCCACGTTGATCGGCTGTACGCGGGGCACGATTCTTTTAGCCAAATCGAGTCGGTACTCGTTGACATCGGTCAAGATGACGTTGCGGGCTCCGCAGTGGCCCGCCACCATCGCCGCCATAATACCAATCGGGCCAGCCCCCGTGATGATGACGTCTTCGCCCACCATATTGAAGGAGAGCGCGGTATGAACTGCATTGCCATAAGGATCAAAAATGCTGAGCAGGTCCGTGGGGATATAAATATTTGGCCGGAACACGTTGGTAGCAGGAATAGCGATGTACTCCGCAAAGGCGCCATCCCGGTTAACGCCGACCCCAAGCGTGTTGGGGCAAAGGTGTAGGCGTCCTGCAAGACAGTTCCTGCAGCGACCACAAACCACGTGGCCCTCACCAGAGACGATGTCGCCGATCTGGAGACCCGTGACATTGCTCCCTATTTCAACAATTTCTCCGGCAAACTCATGGCCACTTGTCATGGGCACGGGTATGGTTTTTTGCGCCCAATCGTCCCAGTTGTAGATATGGATATCGGTACCGCAGATCGCGGTTTTGTGGACCTTGATGAGCACATCATTGCCGCCAACCTCGGGCTCGGGGACATCCTCAAGCCATAGCCCCTCTTCGGCGTATTTTTTAACCAGTGCTTTCATGCTGCATCACCTCACCTGCCGGGTCCATTTCAAGGGCCGGGTGGAGCATCTCCCCCGTTAAAGGTCTGGGCCCGGCTTTTTTGCTGATTGGCCGTGTTTCGGTTTTACGGCAGTAAAGCCCAATTAGCCCACCGCGGAATAAAATAGTGAGCAGGCTGATTTTCCTCTGAAGTTGCAGGGATTTCGGCGCTTTCAAACCTGATTTTCGTGGTTTGCCGCTCTATTACGGCCTTGGCGCGGTTGGCCTGGGGCGCTGGAGCAGAGCGCTAATGAAGGCCCCCAACAGAATGAGGCTCGCGCCGATAAGAGTCGCAGTGGTCGGCATTTCCCCAAAAATAATCCATCCCAATAGGGCGGCGAATACGATTTGCAAATAGCTGAGGCTTGTTGTCCTGCTTGCTGAATCGAATTGCATTGCCCGCGTTAACGACAGCTGGCCAAGCTGGGTAAACACTCCAACGCCAATGAGGGCTAGCCATGCTTCCGGAGTGGGCCAGACAAAGTCGTCAAAACCAAGCAATAGCGTGCCGGGAAGGCACACCATGGGAAAGTACAAGACGATTACTGAGGGGTGCTCAGTGGTGACCAGTTTTCGAACCAGGGTGTAAGCGATACCACTTCCGAGTGCACCTCCAAGCCCCGCGGTAATTGCCAATAAAGGAATGGCGGTCGTCTCCGCACCGTCAAAATAAGGGGATACCATCCATCCAAGACCGATGAGGCTCAGTATGATGCAGACGAGGGTGGAACGGGTGGGCTTCTCTGCCAGAAACCAGAAGGCGAGCAGCGCGGTAAAAACCGGGTGCAGGTATTGGAGGACCGTGGCCTGTGCGTAGGGTAGATGCAAGATTGCGTAGAAAACGCCAGTGAGCGCGACAAATCCTGCAAGCCCACGAGCAAACAAAAGGCCTCTTCGCTGCCCAAGGGGGTGTACCCGCGCTCTTGCGATATCCCCGAGGGATAGCACTATGGATATCAGCGCACGCACAAATATGATTTCTAGAAGGGGGACATGCCAGCTCCCGACGAGCTTAACCAAACACCCCATCAGGGCGAAGGATGCCGCGCTAAGCAACATGTAACGGGGGCCGGTCATCTAATTAGGCGGGGTGTCCCATAAGGTCGGAAAGGATGGTGCCCAGGGACGGAATCGAACCGCCGACACGGGGATTTTCAATCCCCTGCTCTACCGACTGAGCTACCTGGGCGTGGCCTTTCTGTAGTGGGGGGCTTTGCGCTCCCTCGAAGGCCGCGTATTAAACCTGTGCCACTGCTCAAGGTCAAGCTGTGCAAACGGCTAATTAGACAGTCGCGGGTGCTCCCACCTCATCATCGAGAGGTGCCAGCTCGTCATCTCGGTGATCTGAGGCTAGCACGGCGTATATGGCGGGTAGCAAAACCAAGGTAAAGAAGGTGCCAATCAGCATGCCGACAACAAGAATGACGCCGATACTATTGCGAGCCTCTGCACCAGCACCTGTCACCAGAACTAGTGGGAAATGACCCAGCACGGTGGCGCCCGTCGTCATTAATACCGGGCGCAACCGGCTCATGGATGCTTCCCTGATGGCGGCGAGTTTGTCCAGACCATCACGTTGCGCCTGATTGGCAAACTCCACGATTAAGATCGCATTTTTTGCCACCAATCCAGCCAGCGTGATGAGACCCACCTGAGAGTAAATGTTGATCGTCGTTAAATCCACGAAGGTGATAACAAGGGCTGCAAAGAGAGCGAGGGGTATGGATCCCAAAAGGATAATCAATGGATCCCTGAAGCTGTTGAACTGAACTGCCAAAACAAAAAACACTAAGATCATGGCAATGCCAAGTACTCCCAGCATGGTGTTGCCCTCGCTGCGAATTTCCCGGGACTCCCCCGTGTAGTCGATAACATAGTTCTTCGGCAGTAGTTCAGCGGCGGTTTGCTCGATAAAGGCCAGGCCCTGCTCTTTGGTTGTGCCTGGAACGACACCGCCAAAAATTTTGAACGCATTTTTTTGCTGAAAGCGGGTCAGGGCTCGGGGTGCGGTGATGCGCTCAAGGTCGGCAACGGCGCCAAGTGGGATAAGTTCTCCGTCTGGAGTTACAACAGGCAGATCAAGAATAGCGTCTGGCGAGCTCGCTTCGTCAGGCATGACGCGAGGTATGACCCGATACGCCCTTCCCCGATCGTCGTACCGAGTCACATAGCCTTCGGAATTCAACAGACCAATTTGACTCGAAACGTCGCTAACCGACATGCCAAGATCCGCCAGTTGTTGCTTGTCGAGATTTATTTTGACTTGCGCAAGATCAACTCGAAGGTCGGTATCGGCAAAGAGGAACAAGCCAGACTCTTCTGCCGCTTTCACCAGCTTTTTAGCATAGGGAAGCATGGTTGCCGCGTCATCCGCACTGGTGATGACCACTTCAACATCGAATTGACCCGCGGAAGGTAGGTCAGAGGCGGCCACCGGAAACACGTTGAGTAAAGCAATTTCCTTTAGCGCCCCGTAGATATCAAACAGCATCTCCTGCACCGAGCGGCTTCGTTTGTCGGGTTCTACAAAACCCTGTCCGCCGTAAGAGGCCGAAGGCGTCATCACATGCCAAATCTCGGTCGCCCCTTCAAATCCGGCGAGGGTGGTTACCACTTCCTTCATGCCTTCATATGTCTCTTCGATCGCCGCTTCGGGAGATGCATCCGCGATAACGGTAATATCAGACTGATCCTCGATAGGGGCCAATTCTTTCAGAGAAAACAGGTAAAGAGGTACTGTCAGCATGCTAAAGAAGAGTCCGGCGGCAATAAGCTGCCAGCGATAGTTGATCGATTTTTCTACGACTCGCGCGTAGGTGCGGGAGGTTTGATCAAAACGCTTGTTAACCCAGCGAGTTGCTTTGGTTTCGTGTCCCTTGTCGGGGCAAACCCATGCACTCATGATCGGTGAGAGGGTGATAGCTACAAGTCCCGAAATGAGAACGGCAATCGCCAAGGTAAAGGCAAACTCTTTAAACAGAAACCCAGCAAGGCCACTCAGCAGTCCGATGGGCGCATAGACCACCGCGAGGGTTATCGTCATGGCGATGATGGGGGAGAGTAGTCGTCTTGACGAGGTGAGAGCCGCCTCCTGTCTGCTCATCCCATTCCGAAGGTTCTTGGCGACATTCTCAACGACCACAATCGCGTCATCGACCACCAACCCCACTGACAAAACAATCGCTAGTACTGTTAGAAGGTTGAGAGAAAAGCCCATCATCGACATCGCGCCGATCGCGCCCAGAATTGAAATGGGGATTGTCAGAAGAGGCACCAGAGCAGTTCGCATCGATCCCATCAGTGCCACAACGACAAAACCGACCAGCAAGATGGTTTCCGCTAGGGTAATCGCGATTTCTCTCAGGGCGTCACGCATATAAAGCGTGACGTCGTAACCGATAAAGAAGTTATACGCTGGGTCGAGAGTCTCGTTAATGGCGTCGACCTCGGCGTAAAGATCATTTGCCACTTCAATCTCATTGGCGCCGGGCGCGGGATAAATGCCCATGAATACCACATCAAACAGACTGTACCGAGTGAGTTGGTTAACTTCTTCAGAGCCTGATTCCACCAGTGCCACATCACTCAAACGGATATCAATGTCGCTTTGGGATTTGATGATGATGCCAGCAAAGTCCTCCGGTGTTTTTGCTTCCGTATTTGCCACAAGATCGATCTGCTGCGACGCATTTTTTGCCCGGCCAAAGGTGCTGCTTACGTTATTTTGTCGAAGCGCTTGTTGAATATCGCTTGCACTTACTCCCAGCGCCGCCATCCTTGTGGTGTCGAGCCAGATACGCATGGCGGGGCGTATACCCGAGTTCATGGCGTCCTGAACATTTGGCAGGGATGTCAGGCGGGGTAAGATGTCTCGCTGCATCAAATCAGTGACACTTTGGCGAGTTTCCCCGTCGGGGATGCTCAGCGCCAGGTAAAAGCTCGCATAGGGGCTGTCTGCTCGAACAACGTCGATTGCCGGGTCCTCGGCACCATCCGGCAACTCGAAGCGAATCTGACTCAGGCGGGTATTGAGCTCGGCGAGGGCATCGGTACTGTCCTCGTTGAGCTTTAACCATACTTTGATCAGACTACTACCACTGGTGGTGATTGATTCCACGTAATCCACACCTGGCACCGATGAGGCGACTCGCTCGATAGGTTCGGCGACGAACCCTCTGACAGTCTCAGCGCTGGCGCCCGGGTACACGGTAGTAATCTCCAGCGAAGCGCTCTCAATCACCGGGAACATAATGACCGGCAGATTTATGGCTGCGCGTAAACCCAGGAGCAGAAGAGCAAGTGACAGCACGGCCGACACCACAGGTCGGCGGACAAAAATGTCATTCCAGCGGGGGCGCGTAGTTAGCCGGTGTGTCATCCGCGTGACTGCTCTTTGGTGCGCTTGGCAAGACTGCCGTCGCTCAATTTGAACGCGCCGTCCGTGGCAATCATCTCCAGAGACACGAGTTCACCATCGGCAAGCACGGTGCCTCCGAGGTCTTCAAGCACCGTAATGTTGCGCCGCTCGGCTCTGAAGGGTGCGTAGGCGCCGTCTTCGGCTTTGTTCAGCACAAATACATGGGGCCCTTCTACATCCCAGCGGACAGCGTGCCCCGGAAGCTCAAAAGCCATTCTCGGGCGACTTGTTTGAACCTCGACAAGAACCAATTCACCGTGACGAAGGGAGGCCGCCTCAATGGACGCCCGAACCTCATAAGCACGAAGACCGGTACTTAACGCATCGGCAACGGCGATGATGGTCGCTTCGCCCAGTGGCTCCTTATCGATGGAAAACAGCTTAACCCTGTCTCCTGGAGCTACCCGGGCAACCCCTTGAGGTATCTTGAAATCCACCCAGCGCGTGGCTCCCACTCCGGTAAAGGTGGTGAGCGTTTCACCGGACTGCATGAGATCCCCGACGGATTGGCCATATATTCCCAGCCGACCCTCAAAGGGTGCATAGATTGTCAGCCGCGAGAGTTGAGCGTCGATGGCGGCGATTTGCGCACGGAGACTTTGGTGCCGTGCCACGAGGGTATCAAGCTGGTCTTGAGAGGCGAGCGAGCGCGCCATCAAAGATTCCACGCGCTCGAGCTGCGTGAGTACAAGATTGAGATCCGCCTCCAATGCCACCCGTTGGGCTTTCAGGTCTTGATCAAAAAGTTGCAGCAGGACATCGCCTTTATTTGCTACTTCGCCCGCTGCTAATGGGAGTGAGATGATTTTTCCTGTAGCTTCGGCGCTGATGTTGATGAAGTTCGGCGCGCGCACCGTTCCGGTCAGGCGGCGCACAGGTGTCCACTGGCTCTCGACGACTTCTGCAGTCGCCACCACCGAATAGGGCGGTGGAAACTCCGCCGCCATGGCCATTGCCGCTGAGATCTGAAAGTACTTGATACCTCCAAGTAATACAGCTACCAGGGCGCAGACGGTGAACGTAACAATCCAGGACAGGCTTCGCATGGTTTCCTTAGGTGTTTGACAGTAAATGTGGCGCCGGCGGCCATCCCAACCTGTGTGTTATGACGTCATGGACCGAAGTTAATGGGCCGAACTCAACAGCGCCGTGATTTTCGCATATTCCGGGTATGGTTGGGATCGCCAACATAAAAGTACTAGTAAGCAGTTTTCTGAGGTTTTGCCTCACTTGCTCGGTGGAACATAGCCTTCTGCACGTTCGTGCTCTTCCCCGGAGAGAAACTTATCCATCTCCCCCTGCAAATATTGTCGCGCATCGGGATCCATGAGGTTGAGGTGCTTTTCATTGATCAGCATGGTTTGTTCAGCTTGCCACTCCGTCCACGCTTTCTTCGATACTGTATCGAACAAATACTGGCCTTTTGCGCCAGGCAGTGGTGGTCTATCGAGCCCTTCAAGTTCCTGCTGATATTTTCGACAAAAAACGGTCCGCGTCATGCTTTATCTCCTAATTTTCTTTCATTGCTCCGGCGCTAAAACAGGACCGCCGAGCTAGCGTCATAGGGTTACCAACTTAGGCGGGGCTGGCCAGCGACTTGAGCAAGCGCACAATGGGCGCGGGCAGGCCCAGGTCGTCAGGGGCCGCAGGGTCTACCCAGCGGTGAGAGTCTACATCAGCGATACCGGGCGTTGGATCGTTCACATGAAGAAGTACTGGCGTCATCATTAGATGAAAGTGGCTGAAAGTGTGCTCAATGGACTCCATTGGCTCCGCGTCAATTGGAGCTGTGCCGGTACTTGTCAGCCACCACTCGGCCGGATCAGCCTCACCGGGGAGCTCGGTGAAGCTCCAAAGACCACCCCAGACACCTTGCTCCGGACGACGTGTAAGCCTTATTCGCCCGTCGGGCAGCTTGGGGATAATCAGCTGGGTGTTGCGAACGGGTAATTTTTTCTTGGGCTTTTTTTCGGGGAGCTTGGCCTGTAATCCTTCCGCAAATGCCAGACAAGATTTGTTGAGCGGACAACGGTCGCAGGCGGGGGTGGTGCGGGTACAAACAGTTGCCCCCAAATCCATGATGCCCTGAGTGTAGTCTGACACCCGCGTCATAGGGGTTACCTCTTCAGTAATCGCCCACAACCGCTTGAGGGTCTCGCTCCGATCAGGCCAGCCCATTACTTTGTGATGCCGACAGAGCACCCGCTTTACATTGCCGTCAAGAATGGGAGCCCGGTCCCCCATGGCGAGGCTGATAATGGCGCCAGCCGTGGATCTGCCAATACCCGGGAGTGCACTCAGGGCGTCAACGGTGGTTGGGAATTGCCCGTCGAGGTCCTTATGGATCACCCGTGCTGTTTTTAAAAGATTTCTTGCTCTTGCGTAATAGCCCAGCCCCGTCCAGAGATGGAGCACGTCGTCGTCCTCCGCCTTGGCAAGCCGATCCACTGTCGGATAGCGCTCGGTGAAGCGCTGGAAGTAGGGAATGACCGTGCTTACCTGTGTTTGTTGAAGCATGACCTCGGAGAGCCAAACTCGGTACGGTGTGCGATTCTTTTGCCAAGGCAGATGCTTTCTCCCTTCGCGATCAAACCACTCAAGCAGGCGTTGACCGAAGGAATCAGCGTCGATAGCCGTTTTTACCTGTTGCTGATTAGTTGGCATGAACCGTCACTGGATCTTGGATACAATAAGGGATTGTAGCGTGTTGAAACCCGCTACTTCGAACCCCAGCATCGATTCCGTGTCAGGAGACAAAGATGAGTGTAACTACCGAGGCACGGCGCGCGAGCGTCAGTCGTGAGACCTTGGAGACCAAGATCAGCGTTGATCTCTGTATTGACGGCTCCGGCCAAGCAGAATTCTCCACGGGCGTCCCTTTTCTGGAGCACATGCTGGACCAGATCGCCCGGCACGGCATGATGGATCTAAAAATTGTGGCAGAGGGAGATCTGCACATCGATGGCCACCATACGGTCGAAGACATCGGCATCACCCTTGGCCAGGCGTTTGCCAAAGCGGTGGGTGACAAGAAGGGGTTGGTGCGCTATGGGCACGCGTATGTCCCCCTTGATGAGGCGTTATCCAGAGTGGTGGTTGATTTTTCAGGACGCCCCGGCCTCGAGTGGCATGTAGCTTTTACTCGTGCAGTGATTGGCAGCTTTGATGTCGATCTGTTCGTCGAGTTTTTTCAAGGCTTCGTTAACCACGCACAGGTGACCTTGCACGTTGATAATCTGCGTGGGCACAACGCCCACCATCAGGCAGAAACCGTCTTTAAGGCTTTTGGTCGTGCCCTGCGCATGGCCCTCGCACAGGATCCCGGGATGGCGGGTTTGACCCCGTCTACAAAAGGGGTGCTGTGAGGCAGTGACTACACGCGTTGCCGTTATCGACTACGGCATGGGCAATCTCCACTCGGTGGCCAGCGCATTGGAGCATGTGGGTGCTGATCGGGTCGATGTTACCCATGACCCATCGACTATTGCGGCGGCAGATCGGGTTGTGTTCCCGGGGGTTGGCGCTATACGGGACTGCATGACGGAGATAAAACGCCTTGGGTGTGATGACATGTTACGAAGTGCCTTGGCAGACCGTCGCAAGCCCGTATTGGCAATTTGCGTTGGCATGCAGGCGTTGATGGACCGCTCCGAGGAAAACGGCGGTGTTGAGACCCTTGGCATTATGCCCGGTAGCGTTCGCTTTTTCGGGCGGGAACACACCGATAGGTCGGGCGCGCGCTTAAAAGTGCCTCACATGGGTTGGAGTCAGGTTGAGCAGGCGATGAAGCATCCTCTGTGGACAGGCATAGAGAATGGCTGTCGGTTTTACTTTGTTCACAGTTACTGGGTTAGCCCGGCTGCCGATGAGGTGATAGCGGGCACCTTTGACTACGGCGTGAAAGGGTGTGCCGCCATGGCGAGGGATAATTTATTTGCTGTCCAGTTCCACCCTGAAAAAAGCCATGAAGCAGGCCTGCGGTTGTTGCGCAATTTTCTGAACTGGGATGGAACATGCTAGTTATTCCTGCGATTGATTTGAAAGATGGCCAATGTGTGCGTTTGCGTCGGGGCCTCATGGAGGACAGTACTGTCTTCTCAGACGACCCGGCGGGTACCGCTCTCGAATGGGCGCGACAGGGTGCGCGACGGCTTCACCTCGTTGACTTGAATGGCGCCTTCAAGGGCGAGCCTGTCAATGGCGATGCAATTGAGGCGATCGTGGATGCGTTACCGGATGTGCCGGTCCAGATTGGGGGCGGCATTCGTGATATGAGGACGATTGAGCGTTACCTTAAGCGGGGTGTGCGCTGGATTATTATAGGAACAGCGGCTGTAAAGGATCCTGAGTTCGTCAGGACTGCCTGCAAAGAGTACCCGGATCACATCGTTGTGGGTATTGATGCCAAGCGAGGGCGCGTTGCGACCGATGGGTGGGCGGAAGTTTCCGAGATGGGGGCTACCACCCTTGCCAGGGAGTTCGAGGCAGCAGGGGTCAGCGCCATTGTTTACACCGATATTGACCGGGATGGCATGATGCAAGGCGTTAATGTAGAGGCAACCCGCGAGATGGCTCAGGCGTCGACCATTCCTATTATTGCGTCGGGCGGTATTACCAACCTCGAGGACATCAGAGCACTGTCAATGCACTCTGGGGAAGGCATTATCGGCGCCATTACCGGTCGTGCCATTTATGAGGGAACCCTGGATCTTGCAATGGCCCAGAGCATTGCTGACGAAATGGTGGCTGATCACTAATGCCTCTGGCCAAGCGCATCATTCCCTGTCTCGATGTTGATCGGGGCAGGGTCGTGAAGGGAGTTAATTTCGTTGGCATTCGTGACGCCGGTGATCCCGTCGAGATTGCACGTCGCTATAACGATGAGGGTGCCGACGAACTCACGTTTCTTGATATCACCGCGAGTCATGAGGCCCGTGACACGACGGCCCATACGGTTGAGAAGATTGCTCGTGAGGTCTTCATTCCTCTGACGGTTGGTGGTGGTGTGCGTGAAACAAGCGATATCAGAACCCTGCTCAACGCCGGCGCAGATAAGGTCAGCATCAATACAGCGGCAATTCACAATCCCGAACTGGTCAGGGACTCAGCGGAACGATTCGGATCTCAATGTATTGTTGTCGCGATGGATGTGAAGCGAGTCAGCGAGCAAGGCGAGCCGGCGAGATATGAGCTTTTTACCCACGGCGGCAGGAAGCCAACCGGTATTGAGGCCGTGGCCTGGGCGCAAAAAATGGCCGCGTTAGGTGCTGGTGAAATCCTCCTGACTAGCATGGATCGCGATGGCACCCGCGATGGCTTCGAGCTTGTGATTACTCGCGCTATTTCCGATGCGGTGGATATTCCCTTGATAGCGTCAGGAGGCGTTGGCAATCTCGAGCATCTTGCAGAGGGCATCTCGCTGGGCGGTGCAGATGCGGTGCTCGCGGCGAGCATTTTTCACTTCGGTGAGTTCACCATCCCTCAGGCAAAAGCTTATCTCAAAGACAAGGGTATCGAAGTCCGCTAGCTAGTGTGTCTGGCATCTTGCCAACTGAGAGGCGGGAACGATCGTTAGTGCGATAGGTAGTTGAGGAAGCAATTCGTCCAGTACCCGAAGGGTTTCTGGAAAGGGATGCCCAATAGCAAGTGCGCGACCTTTCCGACGAGCCAGATCTACAGCGATCTTCAGTTGCTCAGCTATTTTTGCGGCATCACGATCATTGTCGAGAAATACCGAGCGTGCAAATGCCGGCACGCCTAGTTCGCGCGCGACGTCCATGGCGAGACTGTCTTCGGTAGTTCTGGAGTCGATAAAAAACATATCCCGCTTGGCTAATTCGCCCATCACTCTGTTCATGGCGCTTCTGTCTGCAGTCAGGGCACTGCCCATATGGTTGTTGAGGCCCGTGGCGCCGGCCAACTCTTCAAATGCCTGTGACAACGTGTGCTCAAATTCATGCTCTGACATATCAAGGAGCAATGTGTAGGGATCGCCCGGAGCCTGAAGCGATGCTGCCATTGGCATATGAATGATGATCTCTTTATCCCGCTCGCCCGCAGCTGCCATTAGCGCTTGGGCGTAAGGCGTGCCCGGGATAACGGCAAGGGTTACGGGTGCCGGCAATCTGATAGCGGCCTCGCCGGCTTCCAGACGATAGCCCAGATCATCGATAACAATACTGAGAAGTCCGTCTTCGTTAGCTGGGCACAAGGCATTAGCCTGACTACCAAAGAATAACAGCAGGCCAAGAGCCCGTGCTGCGACCGATATCACTCTGTGGTCGACTCCCCGTGCTCTTCGGTGTCAACACCTTGGGCCGGTGACCGGGGCGTCATGCTGCCTGCCAGTAGTGTGTAGCCTCTGAGTAGAGTGAAAGCCTCGTAGAGCTGATTGTCATTTTCTCGCAGACTGGCGAGGCTTTCGCTTTCAGCACCTTCGTCTTGGGGATTTGCCTCACCGGCCCCCGCAAGGCTCCCTTGCAGGTCTGCCTCGGTTACCCGTCGGCCTTCCACGCTGGTAACTTGGGCTCGTTCGACCACGATATCAGGGACAATGCCCTCTGCCTGTATGGAACGACCATTGGGAGTGTAGTACCTCGCGGTGGTGAGCTTGACAGCACGGCTCTCTGATATAGGTAGCACGGTTTGTACCGACCCTTTGCCGAAACTGCGGGTGCCCATCACAATGCCTCGCCGCCGGTCTTGGAGTGCGCCAGCAACAATTTCTGAGGCGCTCGCGGAACCCCCGTTGATGAGTATTACAATCGGGGCGCCCTCTAAAACATCGCCGCTGGTTGCGCTGTAACTATCACCAGCATTCGGATGACGGCCTTTGGTAGACACCACGTCTCCCTCGTCCAGAAAGAGGCCCGCAACCTCCACGCTGGCTTCCAGCACCCCACCCGGGTTGTTGCGAAGGTCGATTACCAGCCCTTTCAGGCGGCTATCAGCGGCAAGCTTTTGAATCGCCTCGCGAGCCTCTTGCCCAGTCGATCTGCCAAATTGGGCAATACGGAGGTATCCATAGTGCGGCGCCAGCAGACGACCTCTGACACTTGCTATCTTGATCTTGTCTCTAATGATGGTGACTTCAAAGGGCTCTGCCTCACCTGGCCTGCCTATTTCGAGCACAATTGAAGAGCCGACTGGCCCGCGCATCAAGTCAACTGCCTCGTCAGTAGACAAGCCTTTTACCGAGGCATCGTCCAGCTTGAGGATAACGTCCCCTGACTGTAGCCCGGCCTCTGCTGCCGGAGACCCGTCGATCGGTGCAATGATTTCGATGTAGCTTCCACGTCGGCCTATTTCGATGCCCAGACCGGAGAACTCGCCGTCAGTTTGGGTTTGCAGATCCGAGTAGGCTTCGCGCGTCATGTAAACCGAGTGAGGGTCCAGGCCTTCGAGCATGCCCTTGACCGCGTATTCAAATAAGGTGCTGTCGTCTACCTGTTCGACGTAACCTTCTCGGATCTGATAGAAGACATCAGCAAAGGTTTGCAGTTCTTCAAGGGGCAATCTGCTTTGTGCTTCTGCACTCTTAGTAGTGGCAGGCTGCTCTCTCTGCTGTTCGATGGATTGACTGAAAACAGACCCGCTCGTGCTGGTCAGAAGCGTTAGCAGCGCGAGGCGCAGAAGAATCATAGCTGGAATCCTTAATCACAAGGGTCATCATGGTAACCGAATAGTGCTGCGGAGGGATCTGCTTTCTAGGGAGTTAGCCAGAGCGATGGGTCGATAGGATCGCCTGCTTCGCGAATTTCAAAATAAAGGGCGGCTCGTTCCAATCCGCCAGTGGTCCCTGCGCGGGCCACAACATCCCCGGGGCTTACCGTGTCGCCTACGGAGCGCAGCAGGCTTCGATTATGGCCATACAGACTCAGAAAGCCATCACCATGATCAATGATCACCAGAAGGCCCTGTCCGCGGAGCCAGTCCGCATATACCACCTGTCCATGATAAATGGCCCTGACGTCGGATCCCTCTGCTGCCGGGATTAACCACCCACGCCAGCGCATATCTGAAGCATTGCGTCTGGCACCATAGCGATTGGCCGGAGCTTCAGAGGTGGGGTAGACCATGGAATCCCTCGCTTCCGAAAAGGGTTTTACCGGCGCCACCAGGTCTAACTCCGAGAGGGCTGACCGAATTTCCTCCAGCAGAGCCGTGAGTGCCGTGGCATTGTCTTCAAGTTCTTTTAATTGTCCACTATCTTCATCCAAGCCTTGTAGAATCTCTGCCAGTGCTGCTTGGCGCTCTGATTGCATCACTGCTTGCTGCGAGCGCTGGGCTTCTAGTCGGGATCGCCGCTCCGATAGTCTCCTTTGCGACTCGCTCAAGGCCTCGCGGTTTTTATCTGCCCTTTTGATCAGTTCGGCGAAACGCTCAAGAGACGCCTCCCGAGACTCAAGTAGGCGTTCAAAGAATACAAGGTTGAGTGCCAGCTGATCTGGATCCTGATTGCCAAAAAGCAGTCTCAGGCCGCCCCCCTGATTCATTAACCAAATCGAGCGCATCTCATCGGAGAGATGTTTTTGCTCTTGGTCCAGCGATAGCTGTAAATGTTTGCGCTCCTCGTCGAGCGCTAGTAGCTGGTCAAGCTCGGCTCCGATGGCGTCTTCAATCTCAAGTAGGGATTGGTCAAGGGAGGCAAGTTCAAGTTCGGTATCGCGGAGCCGGGTTTGTAGCACGTCGCGCTCTGTGCGTTTGCGCTCCATGCCTTCCTGGATCAGCGCTATTTTTTCTTTTAAAGCGTCGATCTCGCGCTGGGTTTTCTGTTCCCTGTCCCCCTGGGCGAGAGCCGTCGACGTCGCTATTGCCGTGTAGAGGAATAGCGGTACAAACGCCGAGAGACCCAGAGCGCGAAACCGGATGGCAATGGGCCGATCGCGCATTAACCCTGGTCAGAAAAAGTCATTAAATTGGTGCCCGACATCTCAGCTGGTTGGTTCAACCCCATCATGGCTAATAAGGTTGGTGCCACGTCTGACAGCACGCCGCCCTCTGGCTTTAGGGAAACTGCTCTGTTCCCAATGTAGACCAGTGGGACCGGATAGGTAGTGTGTTGTGTATGAACCTGGCCGCTATCGTAATCGTTCATCTGCTCGCAGTTACCGTGATCTGCGGTGACTAATGCCTCTCCACCGAACTCATTGATAGCGCTGATCAGGCGCCCTATACACGCATCAAGTGCCTCTACCGCTGCCACTGCTGCGGTGTATACCCCGGTGTGTCCAACCATGTCACCGTTGGCATAGTTGACCACGATCAGGTCATGGGATTTTTGCTCAATGGCCTTGACGATCTCGTCGGTAACCTCAAAGGCGCTCATTTCAGGTTTGAGTTCGTAGGTCGCCACGTCGGGTGATGGCACCATGATTCGGGTTTCGCCCTCGAAGCAGGCCTCCCGCCCTCCGCTGAAGAAGAAAGTGACGTGCGCATATTTTTCGGTTTCCGCGATTCGTAGCTGCGACAGCCCCTGATTTGCAATAACTTCACCCAAGCTGTCGCGAATAATATCCGGTGGAAAGGCTACCGGGAGGTCGAAATCCGCACTGTACTGGGTGGTGCAAACGAATCGTACTTCAGGCCGCTGACCTCGACCGAAATGGGTGAATTCGGGCTCGGTGAGAGCTGCCGTCAGCTGACGAGCACGGTCGGCCCGAAAATTCAGGAACAGCACGGCGTCTCCATCCTGAAAAGTCACCGGTTTGCCGATAGCGGTTGGAACGACGAATTCGTCATTCTCTTCGCTCTCATAAGCGAGCCTTAGCGCATCGAGAGCTGTAGGCGCAGACCGTTCGGCCTCACCGTGGCACAACAGTCGGTATGCTCTTTCGATTCGGTCCCAGCGCTGGTCCCGATCCATCGCCCAATAGCGTCCCTGAACCGTTGCAATTCGGCCAACGCCAAGCTCTTCAAATGTCTTTTCCGCGGCGATTAATGACTCGGCCGCACTCCTCGGTGGCGTATCCCGACCGTCGAAGAATGCGTGGAGAAAAATGTCCGATGCCCCCCGCTGCGCGGCCAGGTGCATTGCGGCAAACAGGTGCTTCTCGTGACTGTGAACCCCACCAGGGGAGAGCAGCCCCATGAGGTGTACTGCTTTACCTGCGGCCACGGCGGCGTCCACTGCCGCGCAATAGGCCTCGTTAGTGTCGAATTGCCCCTCTGCTATGGCTTTATCGATTCGCGTGATCGATTGATAAATGATTCGGCCAGAGCCCAGACTCATGTGACCCACCTCGCTATTCCCCATTTGCCCCTCGGGCAGCCCCACGTCTAGCCCAGAGCCCGATATCAGGCCTGTTGGGGCGTTATTCCACAGAAAGTCCCAGTGGGGGGTGTTGGCGTTGGCAATGGCATTGTCCTCACGTTCTGGCCGATAACCAAAGCCATCCAAAATCACGAGAAGAGTAGGTCTCGGTGGTACCTGAGTCATGGGGCGATGAATCCATCCGTTTGCTTCTAAGCCGCTATTGTAACCGCAGTATGGGAATTTCTTGTGCACTGTTTCAGGGCGCTGGAGCACCGCCAAGCAACCAGCTATACTCCGCCCTCCAAAAATTAACCAGTATGCTGCGCCGCTAGACCCTCTGGCTGGGTCCTGCACAGCAAACCGCTTAACAGCACTCTTTGTTCCGGAACAGCCTAGCGAATGGATTTATTTATTGAGTTTGTTATCGAGCAGTGGGTGCTCTTCTTAGCGCTTATTGCCTCGTTTGTGATGCTGTTTGTACATGAGGGTCGCAAGGCGGGGCCGGCCGCTACCCCACAGCAGGCCATCACCCTCGTGAACAGCGCGGAGGGGGTATTTTTGGATATACGCGATGGCAGCGATTACAAGAAGGGACATATTGCTGACGCGGTACATATTCCTTTGTCACAGCTGTCGACACGGCGAGATGAGCTGACCAAATACAAGGACAAACCTATCATTGTGGTCTGCAAGATGGGCCAGTCTGCCGGACCAGCCACTCGGCAGCTCCGGGAAGCAGGATTTGCACGCGCGCAAAAAATGACGGGTGGCATGATGGAATGGACAGCGCTAAAGCTGCCGGTTGTGAGTAAGTAATGGTTGAGGTTGCTGTCTATACCACCAGATGGTGTCCCTACTGTATAAGAGCCAAAGGCTTGTTAAACAGTAAAGGTATTTCTTTCAACGAGATTCCCGTGGATGCCGACCGGGCTCTGCGTGAAGACATGGCCAGGAGAGCGGGTAGAACCAGCGTGCCCCAGATTTGGATTGGCGAGCAGCATATTGGTGGTTGCAACGAACTCTACGCCCTGGAGCGGTCTGGCCGTCTGGATTCACTGCTTCAACCCGACAAAGCGACTCACGGATAGGGCCAATCCAAAAAAAAACAGTAGTTTCTAGGTATCAATACGTTCATTGATTTTTTATTAAAAAGGCAGGAGTAACCTCATGGCTGAAGAGCAAGCCGCAGCAAATAATGAAGCAACCCAGCAGCAGTTCACGCTGCAGCGCATTTACACCAAGGACGTCTCTTTTGAGTCCCCCTCGACCCCGGGCATTTTCAAGCAGTCATGGCAGCCGAGCGTGAACGTGGATCTCAACACCAAGAGCTCCCGTGTTGATGACGACGGCAACCACGAGGTTGTGCTCACTCTGACGGTTACCGCCAAAATGGGTGAGGAGACTGCGTTTCTTGTGGAAGTGCAGCAGGCCGGAATTTTTTATGTCGTCGGTATTGATGGTGAGTCATTGCGACAGGTGCTCGCTACGGTCGGCCCAAATATTCTCTTCCCCTACGCACGGGAAAGCATCGATGCGCTGGTAGTGAAGGGAGGCTTTCCCCCACTGATGCTGTCCCCAGTAAATTTTGACGCGCTTTATCGCCAGGCTGTCGCCCAACAGGCAGCGCAGGACGCATCAGGTAGCACAGAAGCGGAGTGAGGTCAGGCGCCTTTTACCGAGGTACCTGCGGTCTCCAATTCCTTGATCTTTCGGGTGAGGGTATTCCGACCCCACCCGAGGGTTTCCGCAGCTTCGGCGCGACGCCCACCCGTATGGGCAAGCGCTGCCTCAATCATAATACGCTCAAACTCCGGTAATGCGTTACGCAGCACATTAGACTCGCCTGCTGCTAATTTATTGCCAGCCCATTCTGCGAGTACTCCCTGCCACTGCTTGGTCGAGGAGCCGTTGCTTTCCGAGGGTGGCTGAAGTAACTCAGGGGGTAAGTCACTGAGCAGTATCTCTCTACCCGCCGCCATCACCGTTAGCCATCGGCAGGTGTTTTCCAGTTGCCTGACATTGCCCGGCCAAGGCAACTGGGATAAAAATCGTTCCGCCTCACTGTCAATGGTTTTTGCTTCTACCTCGAGTTCCCGTGCCGCCTTGTGCAAGAAGTAGTGCATGAGCTTGGGAATGTCTTCTCGGCGCTGAGAAAGTTTGGGTAGGTGAACGCGAATTACGTTCAACCGATGAAATAAGTCCTCGCGAAACTTGCCCTCAGCAACCAGGGTTTCCAGATTTTGGTGGGTAGCGGCAATGATCCGAACATCCACCTTCACGGGTGATGTGCCGCCAACACGAAAAAACTCTCCGTCCGCCAACACTCGCAGCAGTCTCGTCTGTGTTTCTGCCGGCATATCTCCAATTTCATCGAGAAAAAGGGTGCCGCCATTCGCCTGCTCAAATCGTCCTTCCCGGCGCGAATTTGCCCCCGTAAAGGCGCCTTTTTCGTGGCCAAACAGTTCCGCTTCCATGAGTTCCTTTGGAATGGCAGCCATATTGAGCGCGATAAATGCGGCACCGTTTCGAGGACTATGCCGGTGCAGGGCTCTAGCGACCAACTCCTTACCTGTGCCCGATTCACCATTGATCAATACCGTTATGTGGCTCTGAGCGAGTCGACCAATTGCCCGGAACACTTCCTGCATGGCGGGAGCGTTGCCGATGATTTCTGTTTGGGGCGGCGGCTGTTGACCGGCAGAGGCGCCCGTGCCGGTTTTAAGCGTGCGCGCTCGAAGCACGGTGGCCACCATTTCATCGACGTCAAAAGGCTTGGGTAGATACTCAAAAGCGCCTTCCTCATAAGACGCGACCGCGCTGTCGAGATCCGAGTGGGCGGTCGTAATGATGACCGGTATTTCCGGATGCTCGTGATGCAATTTTGCAAGCAGCTCGAGACCATCGGTGCCCGGCATGCGTATATCGCTTATGACCACGTCTGGCACCTGAAGGGTCATCGCATCAAGCATGTCATCGGCGCTTTCGAAACTCTCACAACTCAATCCGGCTTGATTGAGGGCGCGCTCTACTACCCATCGAATTGAGCGGTCATCATCTACTACCCAAACTGTTTGTTCGTTTGACAACGGTTATCCCTCCATGGGAAGTAAAAGGGTGAAGCACGTATCACCGGGCTCACTGTGGCACTGAATCAACCCCCCATGACGGTTTGCGATCATCTGCGCTATGGACAAACCCAGGCCGGCGCCTCGCGCACGGGAACTGACCATCGGCAGGAACAACTGGGGAAGCATCTCTTCGGGAATACCTGGCCCCGAATCAATGATGTCAACGGCGCAGACAAGTTTGTGACGCTGACCTCCAACGGTGTATTGACGTTTGGCTCGGGTGCGGAAGGTAATTTTCCCTTCGCCTTGCAGGGCTTGAACCGCATTGCGTGAGATATTCAGTACGACCTGCGTAAGTTGATCGGGATCGGCATTGAATTCGGGAAGCGAGGGATCGTAGTCCCTCACAACGGAAATGGCCCCGGCCGATTCCACCTCGATGAGCTGTCTTACCCGCTCCAGTACCTCATGAATGTTCACCAACCGAGGATGCAGCCGCTCTCTAGGACCCAGTAATCGATCTACCAGGGCCCGAAGGCGATCGACCTCCTCCATGATGACATCTGTGTACTCGCGCAACGCCGGCGCCTCGAGTTCCCTAGCAAGTAGTTGCGCTGCGCCGCGAATACCTCCTAGCGGATTTTTTACCTCGTGAGCGAGGCCTCTGATAATTTGTCGCAGTGAGGCCTGCGCCTGCCACATGTGTTCGTCTTCCGATATGGAGTTCAATCTGTCGACCGGATTGAACTCCAGCAGCAAATGGGGGATCTGCGCAATATTGATCGGACTGACGGTAAAGTCGAGGCAGTAGCGCTGGCCGCTGCGCAGCACCACATCCAACTCGCGCTTAACGACGGGATAATTCTTCTCGAGGGCCTGGACCAGGAGCGAGTCGAGTGTGTCATCCAGATCGATGACTTCTGCTAGATCGCTACCGCCGAGTCTGGCAGCAGACATCTCCAGTAGCGTTTCGGCGGCGGTGTTTAAAACCTGTATGTTCCTACGGTCATCGAGCAGCACGACGCAACTTGCCAGTTGATCGAGCAACACCCGAGATATGTCACTCATTATGCCGGGAGCTTCTTCCAGAGGGTGGTTGGCCAAAGCGTTCACCGTATTGACGGCCTAAGGACAAATACTGTGCTGCTCGCGGACCGGTGAACAACCTGCTCATTTCCTTTTAGTCGCTCAACCACGAGTTTATGTTCACCACGCAACACATTGTTGAGTTGCCACGTAGGCTGCCTTTGAGCCGCTCCCACCGTTACCCCGTCGACCATCAGTCTCACTCTTTCATTGGCGCTCAATGGCGGGGACAGCGCTGCGCTAACGCTGAAGTTCCCGGGGCCCATTGGAATGGTGTCGCCATCACCGGGGCTCGTAATCACCGTTCGGTAATCGACCGCGGAATTCTTTCCCACTTTTGGCATTGTGTTGCGGTCTTCGTCAATTGTTGGAGGGACTGACGAGTTGATCGGATCTATTTGGACGGCCTCTGCCTTGCTGCCGTTAGTTGGAGGCTGGTCTGTGAATACAGTCTGACCATTTTCGTCGACGTACTTATAGATCGGGGTCTGAGCAATGACAGAGCTTGATATCAGGACAAGCAACGCAAGCGGGCTCAGCAATGCGAGATATGAGCAGTTCCCTGTCACGATGCCACCTCCCTCTTAAACGGTTGATCCTTACACAACTGCATTGTTGAGACGAAAAAGAGCTCCCTCACTTATAAGAAAAAAGCCCGCGCAAGCGGGCTCTCTTACTATCACTCGGGGCTTACACCGAGTAATACATATCAAACTCCACCGGAGCGGTTGTCATGTTCAGGCGTTCAATCTCTTCTTGCTTGAGTTCGATGTAGCCGTCGATCATGTCGTCGGTGAAAACACCGCCGCGGGTCAGGAACTCTCGATCGGCATCGAGAGCTTCGAGTGCCATATCGAGACTGGAGGCAACTGTCGGAATCGCCTTGCCTTCTTCAGGCGGCAAGTCATACAAGTCTTTATCTGCGGCATCCCCGGGATGGATCTTGTTCTGAATTCCGTCGAGACCCGCCATAAGCATGGCTGCAAAGGCCAGATATGGGTTTGCAGTTGGATCCGGGAAGCGTACTTCGATGCGCTTGCCCTTTGGTGATGGCTCGTAAGGAATTCGAATTGAAGCAGAGCGGTTGCGCGCAGAATAGGCCAGCATAACCGGTGCTTCAAACCCAGGTACCAAACGCTTGTAACTGTTCGTTGAGCCATTGGTGAAGGCGTTCAGCGCCCGCGCGTGCTTAATAATGCCGCCTATGTAAAACAATGCTGTTTCGGATAGACCTGCATAGCCGTCTCCCGCGAAGGTGTTGGATCCTTCTTTCGCAATAGACTGGTGGACATGCATTCCGGAGCCGTTATCACCCACCAGCGGCTTGGGCATGAATGTCGCGGTTTTGCCGTAGGCGTGTGCTACGTTGTGTACGCAGTACTTGAGGATCTGCACCTCGTCCGCCTTCTTAACCAGCGTATTAAAGCGAACCCCGATCTCACACTGTCCAGCGGTACCCACCTCGTGGTGATGAACCTCAATAGGCAGTCCCATCTGCTCCATCGCAGAACACATGGCCGCGCGGATGTCGTGGAGAGAGTCGACGGGTGGGACGGGGAAGTAGCCGCCTTTTACCCGGGGGCGGTGGCCGGTGTTGCCATCGTCATAGTGATGAGATGACGACCACGCTGCTTCCTCGGAGCTGATCGTGTAGCCGGCGCCGCTGATGTCGGCATGCCACTTGACGTCGTCAAACACAAAAAATTCAGGCTCTGGTCCAAAGAATGCGGTATCGCCGAGGCCGGTCGAAGCAAGATAGGCCTCAGCCCGTTTCGCGACGCTCCGAGGATCTCTCTCGTATCCCTGCATAGTGTCGGGCTCGATGACATCGCATCGAACGATAACCGTCGCGTCGTCGGTGAAGGGGTCAAGAACCGAGCTTTCGTCATCGGGCATGAGGATCATGTCTGACTCGTTAATGCCTTTCCAGCCGGCGATGGATGAGCCATCAAACATCTTACCTTCGTCGAAGAAATCTTCGTCGACTTCGGTGGCAGGGATTGAAACGTGTTGTTCCTTACCTTTGGTATCCGTAAATCGAAGGTCTACCCAACGGATATCGTTGTCTTTGATCAGGTTGAGCGTGCGCTCAGACATGTTGTTCTCCTCGTGAGGTGGTTATTGGTAGGGATGTCCCCTCCCGGTGCATTGATGGCGTGCGTGCGCACCATGCCAGCTTTTGGGTCCTCAGGATAGTGCAAGGCGCGTGCCAACGCCCCAAAATGAGTCAAAAAATTTTTAAATAACTGATTTATAGAGGGATTTAAGTATGGCTAAACGAGGAATGAGCTCCCTTAGGTTGTTCCGAGTCTATGGTTATGCCCTATTAAAGTGCATATACGCACCAAAAAAAAGCATGGCGAGCGGCCTGTTTTCCGTTCGCTAATGCGTGGTTCCTGATGCGCCCCACAAACGATGGCCGTCTGGCACCTTTCGAATTTCCGTAAAAACTAAAGGTATCCGGATTACGTATCACAGGTCTCTGGTACACTCCGCGCGCCTCGCGGCAGCCCCCATCACCGCATAAACGAGAGACCCTGATTGTGATCAGCCAATTACGCAACATCGCGATTATTGCCCACGTGGATCATGGCAAAACCACGCTCGTCGACTGCCTGTTGCAGCAGTCCGGGACCCTTGACCGCAAAAACGCCGGGACTGAGCGCATCATGGACTCCAATGATCAGGAAAAAGAGCGCGGCATCACCATTCTCGCCAAGAACACGGCAATTCGTTGGAACGATTATCGTATCAACATTGTGGACACCCCCGGGCACGCGGATTTCGGTGGCGAAGTTGAGCGGGTGTTATCGATGGTCGATTCAGTCTTGTTGTTGGTTGATGCGGTAGATGGACCCATGCCCCAAACCCGTTTCGTGACCTCTAAGGCGTTTGAGCGAGGCCTGAAGCCCATCGTAGTCATCAACAAGGTGGACCGTCCGGGAGCGCGGCCAGACTGGGTGGTTGATCAGGTTTTCGATTTGTTTGACACCCTCGGTGCCACCGAAGAACAGCTCGACTTTCCGGTGATTTACGCATCTGCGCTTAATGGCATCGCCGGTGACGATCATGAGGCGATGAGCTCGGATATGACGCCTTTGTTTAAGGCGATAGTGGAAAAGGTTGCTGCCCCGGAAGTCGATACTGACGGACCTTTACAAATGCAAATTTCGGCGCTGGATTACAACAGCTATGTCGGCGTCATCGGAGTGGGTCGCATCACCCGCGGCGCGGTAAAACCCAATACTCAGGTGACCGTTGTGGATCGCGATGGATCAACCCGTAACGGCAAGGTACTGCAGGTCATGGGTTACCACGGTCTGGAGCGCACCGATGTGAATCAGGCCGGTGCGGGGGATATTGTTTGCGTTACGGGGATTGAGGCCCTGAATATCTCTGACACACTCTGCGATCCCAGTGCCCCAGAGTCCCTGCCACCGCTCACTATCGACGAGCCCACGGTAAGTATGACTTTTCAGGTAAATGACTCACCATTTGCGGGTCGTGAGGGTAAGTTTGTTACGTCTCGCAATATCCGTGAGCGTTTGGAGAGGGAGCTCATTCACAACGTGGCGCTTCGGGTGGAGCAGGGCGAGTCGCCAGATAAGTTCATCGTATCGGGCCGCGGCGAGCTGCACCTGTCGGTCTTGATAGAGAGCATGCGCCGCGAGGGATATGAGCTTGGGGTGTCTCGACCAGAAGTAATACAGAAAACTATCAATGGCGTACTGAGTGAGCCCTACGAGCATCTGGTTATTGACTGTGAAGAGTCCCACCAGGGTGGTGTTATGGAGGAGTTGGGGCTCCGACGCGCCGAGCTCAAAAATCTTGTTCTTGACGGCAATGGACGCGTTCGCCTGGAGTTTGTCGTGCCCGCTCGGGGATTGATTGGATTTCGCTCTCAGTTTATGACCCTGACCTCTGGATCCGGCATCATGACGCATATTTTCGATCATTACGGCCCGGTGACAAAGTCCGAGCTGGGTGGTCGGGTGAACGGCGTATTGGTGTCCATGGTTAACGGTAAGACCCTCGCTTACGCACTTTATAGTCTGCAGGATCGTGGCAGGCTGTTCACGGATCCCAATATTGATGTTTACGAAGGACAGATTGTTGGGCTTCACAGTCGCGGCAATGACTTAACCGTCAATCCCACCAAAGCCAAGCAGCTCACCAACGTGCGCGCATCGGGCACCGATGAAGCCCTGATACTTACCCCCCCTGTCAAACATTCCCTTGAGCAGGCATTGGAGTTTATCGAGGACGATGAGTTGGTGGAGGTAACCCCCACGAGCATCCGTATCCGCAAAAAGCTGCTGCTTGAGCATGAGCGAAAGCGTGCTTCTCGCAACGCCGCATAAAAAACGCCGCATAAAACGCATAAAAAAGGTTGCGATCTACAGTAGTTCAGGGCCCCGGCAAGAGCATTTCAATGTGGGGAATGTCGTCCTCGAGGTAGGGCTCACTGACCGTTGCGAAATCTAAGGACTCATAAAAATTCTGTAGGTATGCCTGCCCGCTTATGCGAATGGGCATCGGAAATAAGTCCTGACAAAGGGCTATACCTTGCAGCATAAGCTCGCGACCTAGCTGCTGGCCGCGAAGCTCGGGGTCCACGACAACACGACCGATTGAAGGCTCATCGTAACTGATCTCAGGTGGAACAATTCGCAGGGTTGCGACCAATGCCTTTCCGAGAAAGCCCTCCAGGTGCCAGCATTTTGGATCCTTTTGATCTGGGTCGAGATAGGGACAATCCTGCTCGACGATAAAGACTCTGGCCCGCAACTGAAGCACTGCATGCCATTCTGCCGTTTCAAAGGAGTCAAAGTGCCTGAAACGCCAGGTCGTTGGGGCGTCGCTTGTAGCCATAGAGGCATCCCTGGTGGAAATAGTAATAGTCGTGACAACTGACCGTGGCTGTAACGGCCTTGGTCGGGTTAGGATACCCGAGGGCGGCGGCTTAATGGAACCAACCAATGCTTGCGACGGCGCAAACAGGCACAGATTTTAAAAGTCTAAACGACGCGGCAAAGCAGGCGGTTCGCCGAGTATTCGACGGTCTTGAGGAAGCTTCTACCGTCATCGAGATTCCGGCATCTCCAGCGGCGGCGTTTCGCCAGCTTCCCGAGCATACCGTGGGGGTATTGGAGCAGGGATTGCTCTCGGTTCTTGCCAACAACACCATTGTCAGCGTGCTCGACCCCGGTGATTTACTGCTGCCTGATGCAGAATGCCTGAGCCCTGGGTGTGAACCCTTGCGCTACGGTTCCGATCAAGGTGCCCGGGTGAGGCTTTGGTCCCACGCGGACCTGAACACGGCGCTCCGGCGTGATGACGCTCGACAAACAGATTGGTTATCCGCAGTGGTGCTAACCCAGTCACTGACCTTGCGGCTGGCAGCCCTTCATCTTAGGGAGATGGTTGGAGGAACTCAGGAGCCCGAGAGATTTTTTCCTGATCAGGTGATTATCCAACAGGGAGATCCGGCTAGCCATGTGTATTACATGCTTGAGGGTGAAGCCGATGTGCTGGTGAATGACCACGGTATAGCACGGGTGAGAGCTGGAGAAATGTTTGGCACGATGGCCGCGCTGACACAGAGCCATCGTAATGCGACGGTAAAAGCGAGAACCAATTGTTCGGTGCTTCAGGTGCCTACGGAGCAGTTTTTCGAACTTATCCGCTCGCATCCAGCTGCAATAGAGAAATTATTGGTGGACATGGCGAGGTCAATCACCCAGTTGAATGAGGAAGTTGTCACCCTTCGACACCGCCTACAAAGTAGTTAGCTAACAAGAGCAAAAATATGTCAGAGATGATTCCCGGGACGACGGGTGTTGAAACCCTCTCTTTGCGTGAGTATGCCGAGAAAGCTTATCTCGACTACTCCATGTACGTCATTCTTGATCGCGCGTTGCCGCACATTGGCGATGGCTTGAAACCGGTTCAGCGGCGCATCGTGTACGCAATGAGCGAGCTTGGCTTAAAGGCGTCTTCGAAGTATAAAAAGTCAGCACGCACGGTAGGCGATGTAATAGGTAAATTTCATCCTCATGGTGATAGCGCCGCCTATGAAGCGATGGTGCTGATGGCTCAGGATTTTAGCTATCGATATCCTCTCATCGATGGTCAGGGCAACTGGGGCTCCCCGGATGATCCCAAGTCTTTTGCCGCAATGCGTTATACCGAATCGCGTCTGACTCGCTATGCTGAGGTACTCCTCGGAGAGTTGGGTCAGGGCACCACCGATTGGCAGCCAAACTTTGATGGGACCCTTGAAGAGCCAGTTGTCCTGCCGGCCCAGGTTCCCAATCTTCTTTTAAACGGCACCACCGGTATCGCTGTCGGGATGGCGACGGATATTCCTCCACACAATCTGCGTGAAGTGGTCAATGCCGCGATTCATCTGCTCGATAGTCCAAAAGCTACTGTGGACGATCTGTGCAAATATGTTCTGGGGCCTGACTTTCCTACAGATGCAGAGATCATCACCCCGTCCGCAGAGATCAGGGAGATGTACACCACCGGTCGAGGCGCCTTGAGGATGCGCGCTGCATGGCGGGCCGAAGACGGCGCCGTAGTTATACACGCATTGCCTTATCAGGTATCGGGTTCAAAGGTGCTTGAGCAAATCGCCGCACAAATGCAGGCCAGGAAACTTCCGATGGTAAGTGACCTCCGGGATGAATCGGATCACGAGCATCCAACTCGCTTTGTCATTGTTCCTCGCTCCAATCGCATCGATCTCGACGGTCTGATGAGCCATTTGTTTGCCACAACGGATCTCGAGCGAAACTATCGCGTCAATCTCAATGTGATAGGGATCGATGGCAAACCCGGGGTGAAATCCCTCGATGGAATTCTCCGAGAGTGGCTGAAGTTTCGGCGCGAAACTGTTCGCCGGCGTCTGGAGCACCGTTTGGAAAAAGTGCTCAAACGTATCCATGTACTCGAGGGTTATCTCGTTGCGTTTCTCAACATTGATGAAGTCATCAAGATAATTCGCGAAGAGGATGAGCCAAAAGCCGCGTTGATGAAGCGCTTCAAGATTACCGATGTGCAGGCAGAAGCGATTCTGGAGTTAAAGCTTCGTAATCTAGCCAAGCTCGAGGAAATGAAAATCCGTGGGGAGCAGGACGAACTCAACGAAGAGCGGAAAGCACTGGAGAAAACCCTTGGTAGCGACTCTCGCCTGAAGACGCTAATAAAGAAAGAGCTCAAAGGGATTGCAGATAGCCATGGCGATGATCGGCGGTCGCCGCTTACGGAGCGTCCGGAGGCCAGGGCGTTCAGCGAGTTAGAGCTCACCACGGCCGACCCGCTAACCATTGTGCTCTCTGAAAAGGGCTGGATTCGTGCAGCCAAGGGGCATGATATCGATCCTGCATCACTCAGCTACAAGTCCGGCGACGGCTTCAAGCTGTCTGCCCGGGGTCGAAGTAACTTGCCGACCGTGGTGTTTGATTCAACCGGGCGGTCCTACAGCCTCCAGAGCCATCAGTTACCCTCCGCCCGGGGACAGGGTGAGCCGCTGACAGGCCGAATCAATCCGCCCTCTGGCGCCACCTTCGAGGCACTGCTTACGGGTGCAGAAACCGACCGATTTTTACTGGCCAGCGATGCAGGCTACGGATTCGTGGCTCGGTTTGCGGATCTTCAGGCGAAAAACAAGGCCGGGAAGGCCGTCTTGTCCCTTCCAAAGGGTGCACAGGTGTTACAGCCTGCCTCGATTGGGGAGGGCAACGAGTTGCTGGTCGCGGCGGTGACAAACGAGGGCAGAATGCTGGTATTCCCATTGGCCGATTTGCCCGAACTGGCGAGGGGTAAGGGCAACAAGATCATTGGTATCCCCTCAGCGAGAGCGGCTAGCCGGGAGGAATTTATGGTGGGGCTTGCCGTTGTATCTGCTGAAGACACCCTTCGGATCACGGCTGGGAAGCAACACAAAAACTTCAAGCTGTCTGAGCTTGTCAACTATCGGGGAGAGAGGGGCAGGCGGGGTAACAAGCTGCCAAAGGGCTACCAAAAGGTAACCTCTATTTCGGTCCTGCCAAAAGAGTAGACACTCAAAGGGGCGTTAGTTTCCTGTTCCGATGGCATCCTCTGGCACCAATGCCTTGAGTAGGATTTGGAGTTGCCGCTCAAGGAGATCCCGTTGACCGTCTGCGAGGTCACCGAGGCGAAAGCCATCATCCCCTGCCGGTTCCACTGACATCCTTGTCACAAGATCGAGATCTTGCGAGACAAAGCTGGCAACGTGGATGCCGTCATGGGTTTGTCGAGCGAGTGTCTCCAGTTCATCTACTGCGGCTTGGGTGTAAAGGCCAGGGTAGATATCTCGTTCGTCACCCCTGCCCAATTCGCTACCCCCCAAGGAGAGGCCTAGTCCGACAGAGAGGCGAAGTGAGGTCTCGAGCTCTGGTGCCGCCTGTTGAATCAGCCACGCGCAGCTGGCTCCTCGCAAAGCGGGCGAGCCCGCTTTGTGCTGCCCCTTAAACCAGATCGCCAGTCCAAACTGTCGAACCACCTGCAACTCTCCGCTATAAAAGCCCGCAGCGCCAAAAATCATCCTGTGTACTGTCGCCACGTAGCGCTGCAAACGACGCTCATCCACTGTCTCCAGATAACCCGGCAGACTGCGGAGATGGATAAATAGAATGGCGGTGTCTACATAGTGATCGTCACCATCATCGTCGATTATCCTCGGTTGCAGCAGTTCTAGCGGCAGAGCCGCAACCCGCTCCTGCAGCGCTTTTACCTCGTTTTGACTGACTTCACTCTCTCCGGTTACCGCCGCAAGTTCGGCGCTGACCAACTGAAGATTTTTTGCTAACCGCTGCGCCATCGCACGAGTGGTTAGATAAACGCCAATGCTTAACAGCAACGCCAGGCCTGACATGGACAACAAAAACTGCTGTTGGGCCGAGCGTTGGATATGTGTGTCTATGGTGACTTCGGCTGTTCCCGCGGTGTCTCCTGCGAGCACGATGGGAGAGTTAAAGTGCAGGCCGTCTTGGGGTCGGAACCCCGCCGTGGCAAGCTCCAGACCCTCGACATCTAGCGCCCGCCCTGCCGAAATCTGACTGTGCTGGGTTATTCGGTTGAGCTCTCCAGCCACTCCTAGCATGTCACCGGTAGCTAACTCGTTACTCAGTCGGTCAGCAAGATGTTCAGCCATGGACTGGCCAAACTGTGCCTGCAGGTTTTGCTGGGTGTATCGATTGGACTGGGCAGCGAGTACAACCAGTGTCAGTGTGGCAACCAAACAGCAGCCGCTGGCAGCGAACGCCAGTTGTTGGCTGAGGGGCAATCGGGTTATCGATGACAAAAGATCGCGCACTGCTTCTCTCAACAAGGAAACACTGGGGCGAGTATAAACCGGTCTATTACGCTATGCTTGCACCCCCTGTGAAGGAGGACCTGATGATTACCCCAAGGTATGCGCTAACTGCGATTGCCACCAGTACCGAAGAACGCGTTTTCCAGCCTCTCGAGGCTTTATTGTCCTCCATGAGTTTAGTACCTGTTGCCACTCGCGAACTGCCGGTACCGCGATCTCTATCCGCTTGCCGTCGGGCTCGGATTTTTCACTTTGGCGTTGCGGCGGGCGCTGTAGATAGCGCTGTGGAGGGCGCCGAGGAGAATGTTGGGGTTGATGAGGCGCAGCTTCGCGGATTCTCCGAGGAGAGTGGAATAGATGTGTTTTGGCAAAGCATCGAATCAAGGCAACGCTCATACAAGCTCGCCATTTTTGATATGGATTCCACCCTGATCCGCTGTGAGGTCATTGATGAGCTTGCTTCGGAGGCAGGTGTTGGGAAAGCAGTCGCAGCTATTACCGAGCAAGCAATGCGCGGAGAGATTGACTTTGAGGAGAGCTTCAGGCGGCGACTTAGGATGCTTGAGGGGTTACCCGAGGAGGCGCTTGAAAGGGTAGTAAGTCGTTTGCCAATCAATGAGGGGTTGCCAGAGCTTATTACCACCCTGCGGGCGCGGGGAGTTCGAACCGCCATCGTTTCAGGCGGATTTTCCTTTTTTGCCCGACATCTGCAGGAGACTTATGGTTTTGATCGGATCAAGGCTAACGAGCTCGAGATTGTCGATGGCAAGGTGACCGGCCGCGTCTTGGGGGATATTGTTGATGGGGCAGCGAAACGAGCATGGCTTAAATTCCTGGCGGCGGAATTTGATATGACGACAGACCAGATCATTGCGGTGGGCGATGGGGCTAATGATATTCCGATGCTTACCGAGGCAGGACTCGGGGTGGCCTTTCAGGCTAAGCCAATCGTCAGGGAGTCAGTACCATTTGCCATTAACTCTTCAGGTCTCGATAGTGTCCTCTACCTGCTCGGTTCTGCGAGTGAGCATGAGCTCTATTGACACTGACCTTCCTGGTTGACTGGGGTATGATCACCGCGCTTTCCTAGAGGAATACGTTATGGCCAATTTTTCTACCAATGAATTCAAGCCCGGTCTCAAAGTAATGCTTGACGGTGACCCCTGCTCAATTCTTGAAAATGAATATGTAAAGCCCGGGAAAGGGCAGGCTTTCAATCGGGTAAAGCTGAGAAACCTGAAATCGGGCCGGGTTTGGGAGCGCACTTTTAAGTCGGGTGATTCTTTAGAAGGCGCTGACGTGATGGATGTTGAGTTGGAGTATTCCTATACCGATGGCGAGTTCTTTCATTTCATGGATTCGGTCAGTTTCGAGCAGCACGCCGCGTCCGCTGATGCGGTAGGGGAGACGCAAAAATGGTTGAAAGAACAGGAGAAATACGAGGTTACCCTGTATAACGGCACCCCCATTACGGTCACACCACCAAATTTTATCGAGCTTGAGATCACAGAAACCGATCCCGGACTCAAAGGAGATACTGCTCAAGGGGGCTCAAAACCAGCGACACTGAGTACCGGCGCGGTGGTGCGCGTGCCACTGTTTATTTCCCAGGGCGAAGCTATTCGCGTCGATACTCGCTCGGGTGAGTACGTTAGCCGGGCAAGTAAAAGTTAATCCGTGACCGACTGGCGACCGAGCGCGGAGCGAAAAGCGCTCGAAGCCCGCGCGAAACTTCTTGGGTTGGTGCGCAGTTTTTTTCAAGCTCGCGGCGTTTTGGAAGTGGAAACCCCACTACTTTGCTCCGCGGGAGTCACTGATCCGGCTATCGAGCCCTTCATTGTGCCGGCCGCAGGGGGCCAGCGATATTTGCAGACATCCCCCGAGTATCCAATGAAGCGTTTGCTCGCTGCAGGCTCCGGAGATATCTACCAGATATGTAAAGCGTTCCGGGCCGGTGAGCTGGGGCGTCAACATAATCCGGAATACACCATTCTTGAGTGGTATCGCCTCCAGACCAATCACCATGAATTGATAAGAGAAGTTGCGGAGCTACTAGCCGCAGTACTGGATCGACAAGGGTGGCAAATATGGCCCTGGGAAGCGCTGTTTCAGCAGGTTTTGAATATTGATGGCCTCGGCGCCACCCCAGAGGAGCTAAAGGCCGTGGCTGCCAGCCGACTTGACCGGGTGCCAGACCACCTGGATCACGGCGGACTTCTTGATCTTCTCTTCACTCATTGTATAGAACCGGTCATTGCTGGCTGGGGTGTGGTTTTTGTTGTTGATTATCCGGCGTCTCAGGGCGCTCTGGCACGTGTCATGGCTGATCGGCCTTTTCCGGTGGCCGCGCGTTTTGAGTGTTATGTGGATGGAGCCGAGCTCGCAAACGGCTATTGGGAGTGTGTTGACCCCGAGGAGCTCGAACGACGCTTTGAGGCAGATAATGAGCAACGAAAGGCGAGAGGCATTGAAACTCGCCCAGTGGATTCATCGCTGCTGGCAGCGATGAGGAGCGGCCTGCCCGAATGCGCGGGCGTGGCACTTGGTTTGGACCGCTTGCTGGCGCTGCAACTTGGCCAAGCATCTGTTGGCAGCGTGATCAGTTTCGACTGGGAGCGGTGTTAGGAGGCCGAGGAGTTGGCAGGCATTTTGATAATCGCTGGTTCGTAACCCTCAATAAAGGCCTTCGGCGGACGCTTAGGGCGTCCGGAAGAAATCTCAATGCACACAAATTCCAATCTTGCTCGCAGGACGCTATCCCCGGTCGCTAAATTAATGATTTGAATACGGCGCTCCATGGTGAGCCGCTTATCCCAAGCAGTAATCCAGGTTCCAACTGCCAGCGAATCGCCACGATGGGTTGCAACGAGGTAATCGTACTCGGCCCTGATGAGGGCCATTGCACGATCAAGGTTTTGGTATTCCCGCGCACCAAGACCAAGGGCTGTAGTGTGCGCCCAGGCTGCTTCCATGCACCAATTGACGTAAACCGTATTGCGAGTGTGAGATAGCTCGTCAATATCTGATGGGGCGACCTGAGTCCTCCATATAAAAGGATCTGAGTGATCCCATGGAGCGCTCGCGGCATCTATCATTCGCTGGCTGACACCTGTTTTTGTGCTATCAACAGGTAGGCTAGGGTAATGGCGATCAGAGGCCCTACGTAGTTAAACACCGCGTAAGGAAGATAATCGAGAGTGGCCACCCCTAGGGTAGCGCTCATGTAGGCGCCGCAAGTATTCCAGGGCACCAGCACCGAGGTAAGCGTTGCGGAATCTTCAAGTGAGCGCGACAGGTTGAGACGATTCAGCTGCCGTTCATCGTAGGCCACGGTAAAAAGTCTACCTGGCAGGGCAATGGCCAGGAACTGATCGGCGGCGAGAATATTGGTGACGACCCCACCAGTGACGGTTGCGAGTACCAGATCCCCAGTGGTTTTCACCCGCTTGAGTGCAACATCCAAAATTTCCTTGAGGACACCGGTGCGCTCAAGCACACCTCCCAGAGACAGAGCAGTGATGATCAGCCAAACCGTATTGAGCATGCTTGCCATCCCTCCTTTGCTCAACAGGTTGTTCAGGGATTCATCGGGGCTACTGCCTTTGTAGCCATCGAATAACGCCGTCCAGAGGCCTCGAATCATTGGTGAGGAGCCATCTGCAGATAAGCTGAGTCCGTAGCGCACTACCGCCTCTGACTGGAAGATCACCGCGAAAATTAATCCGATGAGGGTTGATAGGAGAATGGCGGGGTAAGCGGGAATGCGAAGTGCAACCAACACGAGCATACCCACCAGGGGAAGTAGGCTGTACCAACTGACGTCAAAGGCTACCGCAAGAGCCTGCCGCAATTTTTCGATTTCCTCGGGGGGGCGAGCAGCTTCTTCTGCGTTAAGCACAAAAAAGATCAGGGCAATGATAAACGCCGGCACCGTGGTCCAAAGCATATGACGTATGTGCGCAAACAGATCGACGCCGGTACAGGCTGCTGCCAGATTGGTGGTGTCCGACAGCGGTGAGAGCTTGTCCCCGAAATAGGCGCCGGAAATAATGGCGCCCGCTGTGAAGGCAGGTGAAAGGCCAAAGCTGTCAGCAATGCCGATTAATCCGATACCGAGTGTGCCCGCGACGGTCCAGGAGCTACCTATGCTTATTGAGGCAAGTGCGCAAATGATGGCGCTCGCAGCGTAGAAAAATGCCGGGTCTAGCAAGGCAACGCCATGGTAAATCATGGCTGGCACGGTTCCGCTCAGGATCCAGCTACCAATAAGCGACCCGACCGCCAGTAAAATGAGAATAGGCCCCATGCCGACCTTGATGCCCGATACCAACGCGTCTTGTATGTCGACCCATTTCAGTCCGCGATGAAGGCCAACAAGAGCGGCCGCCGCGGTGGCTACTACCAAGGCAATTTGATTGGGTCCGTAAGAAGCGTCTGAGCCGAACAGTTGAACCGCAGCTGAGAGGAGGCCCACCAATAATATGATGGGCGCAAGTGAAAGCAGCATGTTTGCGCCTGCGTTAGACCGGTCGGTAACCGGGCTTGGTCATCGTTATTTGAAAGGTACCGATGATACGCTCGCGGAATCCACCCTCACAGTAGCTGAGATAGAAGCGCCACATTCTGATAAAACGATCGTCGAAGCCCATATTTTTGACCTGTTCCAGTTGGTTCAGGAACCTATGGTGCCATGCTTCGAGGGTTTTGGCGTAGTCTAGGGTGATATCCTGTAGATCGCTCAGTTGTAGATCCGTGTGGCGGGCAAGATTCTCGCCAATGATGTGAAGGGATGGTAGGCATCCCCCCGGGAAGATATAGCGCTTGATGAAGTCTACAGAGTCGCGCGCCTGTTCATACCGCTGGTCTGTCATAGTTATTGCCTGGATGACCGCCTTTCCCGTGGGCTTCAGCAGCTTGCTTACGCAACGGAAGTAACTCTCATAAAACTCGTGGCCCACCGCCTCGATCATTTCTATGGATACCAGTTTGTCGAACTTTCCGCTGAGATTTCGATAATCCTCACACAGCACAGTGATTCGATCAGAGAGTCCCCGGAGGGCAACTTCATCGCAGGTATGCTGGTACTGCTCTCGAGAAATAGTGGTGGTCGTTACGCTGCAGCCGTAATGCTCCGCAGCATGAATTGCCATGCCGCCCCAACCGGTTCCGATTTCGATCAGGTGATCGTCTGGTTTGAGCTCTAGAGATTGGCAGATCAGGTCAAGTTTGTAGACTGCCGCCGTGTTGAGGTCCTCCGACGATTCGGGGAAGACTGCCGATGAGTACATCATAGTTGGATCTAGGAACAGCTGAAAAAAATCGTTCCCCAGATCATAGTGGGCAGAGATATTTTTCTTCGAGCCGGTAAGGGTATTGCGGTTGCCGAGATGGGCAAGCTTGAGGGCATTGCGGGTTAGCCAGTTCTGTTTGCCGCGCATGGCCTCCATGGTTTGGATATTGGCGCAAAAAAGTCGTGTGACCTCGGTCAGGTTGCGACTACTCCAGTCTCCGTCGATGTATGCCTCCCCGGAACCGATGGTACCGCCGGTAAGCACTCGCCAATAAAGGCGGGAATTGTGTACGGTGACGTCTGCATGGGGTGCGCTTGGATCGGTATCTTCTCCAAGCTGGATCACCTCACCATTGTCATGGATAGTGAGCGTCCCCACTTTTAAATTGCGAAGTAGTCTGAGTAGTAGATCCCGGGCGACATTGGGGTGGGTGATCCTGCCGAACAGAGGAAGCCGGGGGATTTCACGAACGCTTGTATTGTCCATTGTTGCTTACCTGAACCGAGTTAGCCGTCATGAGGTTACGGCATCACCCCCCCTTTGGATGAGGGTACAGCGGAATACCCTTCAACCACAATCGCAATGCTTCCCAGTAAATAGCAGCGGTTACCTTGGCCGTCATCAGCGGAAAGCCAAGAATGGCGAGGGCGAGGTTGCGCGGCGTAAAGGGTTTCGCCTCAAGTGTGAGGGAGGCGTCAAATACCCGCTGGCCGCTCTGGTAGTTGCTAAGTTTGATCGAGAGGGTCTCTCCGGGTGCGGTGCTTGACCAGTGGTAAGTCATATCCATAGGGTTGAATGGAGATACATGCATCGCTTTTGAAAATTTGGTGGATAGCCTGCCGGAAGAATCTTCCACGGAAAGTACGTAGCTATGGCGCTCATGCCATGGGGTATTGGTTACTTCCGCCACTATGTGAGTTAACCGGTCGCCGTTCTCGTCAAAACAGAAATAACAGGCAATAGGGTTTGACTGCACGCCAAAATAGCGCCAGTTGGCCAGTAATAACACCTGACCTCTTTGGGTGTCCCCGGTCTCTTCGTATATTCGCCGCCGAACTTCCTCAAGCAGGGGTTTTTTCGGGTCACCCAGGAAGTCCTTCCTAAGAAATCGCGCGCAGGCCCACCGTCTCGCCGACCAAAAGGGAACGTCATCCACCAGCCCTGGAAGTTCACTTACATCCACCAGCGGCATGAACACCCGATAGCGAAACGCATGTTTTTTCGGCCTGTGGCGACAGTGCCACAACGTCCCTCGATATAACCGGGATGGTAGCGTCATTTCAGGCCGCCACAGCCTCGGTGGCGGATAGTGCATCTGCCACCCGGAGTCCGCTGGTTAGGCCATCCTCGTGGAAGCCGTTGTGCCAGTAGGCTCCGCAGAACCAGGTGCAATTGCCACCATTGATCTCACCCCAACGGGACTGAGCCTTAACGCCTTCGACGGTGAATTGAGGGTGCGCATAATTGAAACGACCTAAAATACGGGCCGGATTGATTGATTCTGTGTCGTTCAGTGTGACGCAAAAAGTTTCCGGCGCGTTGATACCCTGCAGGATATTCATGTTGTAGGTCACCACCGCTCTGTTGTTACCTGGCCGCAGGCGGTAGTTCCAGCTCGACCAGGTTTGCCTGTTGCGGGGCAGTAGTCGGTCATCGGTATGCAACACAACGTCGTTGTCTCGATACGGAATGGCGCCCAGAATCTCTGTTTCCAGATGGCTGGGATCTGCCAGGAGGGTCAGTGCCTGATCAGAGTGTGTTGCGATGACCACCTGATCAAAGTGATCAGCAGTGCCATCGCTGAACCGTAGATTGACGCCACCCGATGGAGGTCGCTCTACGGATCTGACACCTTTGCGGGTATAAATTCGATCTTCAAATCCAAAGATCAAGGGTTGCAGGTACTCCCGACTACCCCCTTCGATAACCCGCCACTGTGGTCTGTCCTTGACTTGTAGCAGGCCATGATTTCTGAAGAAGCGAATAAAAAATTCCACGGGAAATTCGCTTGCGTCGGTAAAGTCAGCCGACCAGATAGCGGAGGTCATCGCAAGCAAATAGTGACGGCAGAAGGTCTCACTGTAACGATTTCGTTTGAGGTAGCTGCCGAGGGTCTCACCACCATCGAGGGCGCCGGCATCGAGATCTGCTACTGCTTCGCGATTAAAACGAAGGATTTCCCGGACCATGTTAAGAAATCGCGGGGACACCAAGTTGCGTCGCTGAGCAAAGAGGGTATTCAGGTTTTTACCGGCATACTCCAGCCCGGAGGCATCGTCGCGGACCGAAAACCCCATTGTTGTTGCCTTGGTGGCAACCCCGAGATCCTCAAGCAGTTCAATGAAATTAGGGTAGGTGTGGTCGTTGTAAACAATGAAACCCGTGTCTATGGCGTAGCGACGGGCTCCAAGCCTGACATCATAAGTAGCAGTGTGCCCGCCGATACGATCGGCGGCTTCGAAAACGAAGACATCGTGCCGTTGGGCAACGAGACGGTGGGCGCAGCCCAGCCCGGATATGCCCGACCCGATTATTGCTACCTTCACACCTGAGTGCCTCGAACTGGATGGGTGGTTTGACTATCGTGGGTACGTCGGCTGGCTTGAGCCGGATCAGAGGCCCCGAAGGCCGCATCCGGGCACGCAAAATCATTTTTGTGCATTATTGCCGGCCGGTGTATCCTGAAACCCCTGACAGAGCTTTGAACCCCCCCAATGGTAGAAGAAAAAAGCAAAAACGAGGTCGGAGCTCAGCGCGCAACCGGGTGGTCTGCACCGACGGGGCGACGGACTGACGAATGGAGCGAATGCCTCGTTCATATCGGTAAAAGTCACGATCGTGCGGCATTTACCCGCTTTTTTCGTCATTTTGCGCCACTTATCAAGGCGTTCGCCCTGGCTGGTTCCTCCCTGTCTGCCAGTCATGCCGACGAGCTGGTCCAAGAGGTCATGCTGAAGGTCTGGCAAAAGGCGGAGGGCTTCAATCCTGAGAAAGCCGCTGCAAGTACCTGGATTTACACCATTGCGCGCAATTGTCGAACTGACATGTTTAGGCGGCTTCAGAAATTCGATACCCAGCTTGCAGCCGAGGATTTGAGCATTGAGGTCGAAGGAGAAGAACCATTTGCGGTGCTCCATAACCGGCGGGGCTCCGATAAAGTGCGGGATTTGATGGGTCAGCTGCCCCCGGATCAAGCGCAAATCCTTGCGAAAGTCTATATGGAGGGGAAATCCCATTCCGAGGCCGCCGCCGAGCTCGACCTGCCTTTGGGCACAGTAAAATCCAGAGTTCGTCTGGCGATACAAAAACTGCAGGTGCAAATGGACAGGCAGTAGAGTGAATAGCAGTAAACCGAATAAAAGAAGAGCGCGTAGGAGAGATCATCAGTAATAGAAGTGATTGGCGGATTCAGGGGAAGCCGCTGACCCAGAGAACGAAACCATTATGGCCATGGCAAATCATCATCCAAGTAACGACTTTTTAATGGAGCATGCAGCGGGAACACTCCCGGTGGCACAAGCAGCATGTATCTCCGCTCATCTTAACTATTGCGAGCGATGCCGCCGCGTGCACGACCAAATGCAAAATATTGGCGGCGTGATGCTGGAGCGGTTGGAACCGGTGCCTGTCTCGGAAGCGGTCCTAGACGCAGTGCTTGGCAGACTGAGTGAACCAGAGCCGTTGCATCACCCTCAGGCAAAAGCAGCGGTCGACCTCCCCGCGCTTCTCAGCAGGATCATCAACGGCGACTTTAGTCAGTTAGTTTGGAAGCGCATCACCAAGAGTTTGAGCATCAGCTATCTGTCTACTGGCGACAGTGATTACGAGTTCGCGCTATATCGCATTGCCGCCGGCGGCCGTATTCCCGAGCATCAACACGCAGGCACGGAAATGACACTGGTGCTCGAGGGAGGGTTCTCGGATAGCAACGGCCATTATCACCCGGGCGACTTTATTTACCGCGTCGCTGACGAGAAGCACGCGCCGATTGCCCTCGCCGGCGAGGATTGTATTTGTTTGGCGGTGCTGGATGCTCCGCTGCGGTTTACTGGTTGGAACTACCGCTGGTTGAATCCGTTTTTGCAGCTTCGAGCTAGCTAACAGCTGCACTCGCAAGGAATAGCTTGAAGATCAGGACGGGACCTAATTCCTCCTGATCTTGTTCACGGCCAGCACGTAAGGGTCTTTACTAACACAACTAATATCAGGCCAAATCATTATGCGACTAGCGATACCCCGTGAGACACACCCGGGTGAAGACCGTGCGTCCGTCACCCCTGAGACAGTAAAAAAACTCGTAAGGCTTGGCGCCGACGTTGTCATTGAGTCCGGTGCAGGCAAGGGCGCTGGCCACTCAGATGACGCCTTCAAAGAGGCCGGCGCGACCATCGAAGCTGACCGAGATGCCTTGTTGGCTAGCGGTGATATGGTCCTCCGGCTCCGAAAACCAGAGCTCGATGAAGTCGCTAAACTAAAGGCAGGATGCATCCATGTCTCATACCTCGATCCCTTTAATGAACATGAGTTGATCCGTGAGTTTGCGGCGCGTCAGGTCTCCGCCATTAGTATGGAGATGATCCCCCGATCTACCCGATCGCAAAAAATGGACGCTTTGAGCTCTCAGGCGAACCTTGCGGGTTACATCGCAGTGATGCTCGCTGCAACTCGCCTGCCGCGAATTTTTCCTATGATGATGACGCCCGCCGGGACATTGAAGCCCGCCAAGGTCTTCATTATTGGTGCCGGTGTTGCGGGCCTCCAGGCCATTGCAACTGCCAAGCGACTTGGAGCGCGGGTGACCGCCTTCGATACCCGACCTGTAGTGGCCGAGCAGGTGCAGTCACTGGGCGGCAAGTTTTTGGAAATCGATCTTGGTGACACCGGTCAAACCAAAGATGGTTACGCGCAAGAGCTCACACCCGAGCAGGTAGAGATGCAGCGGCAGGCGCAAAAGGACGTTATCGCGGAGTCTGACGTGTTAATCACAACCGCTCAGGTCTTTGGCCGTAAGCCGCCCGTGCTGGTGACTCGCGACATGGTCGAGGGCATGGCGCCCGGTTCGGTCATTGTCGATATGGCGGCGGAAACCGGCGGCAACGTGGAAGGCTCGGTCCCCAACGAAGTCGTTGAAGTCAACGGCGTAACAATTATCGGTACTGGCAGCCTGGCTAACCTCGTCGCCCGGGATGCAACACAGATGTACGCCAGCAATATGTTTAATTTGGTTGAGGACACCTGGGACACGGAAGCCAAGCAATTTGTTCTCGATATGGAAAATGACATTCTTCCCGGCTGTGTGATCACTCACGGCGGTGCGGTTGTTCACCCGACCATCAAAAATATTCTCGAAGGAGCCGGCTGATTATGAATGGTGCAGAATATCTCCTGTTTATCCTCATGTTGTCGGTTTTTCTCGGCTTTGAGTTGATCAATAAAGTCCCTGCGACACTTCACACCCCCTTGATGTCTGGCGCCAACGCCATTTCCGGCATTACCGTTGTGGGTGCTGTCGCACTTGCTGGCAACGGCCAAGGTGATCTCGCTCAGTGGTTGGGGGCGGGCGCCGTTGCCCTGGCAACGGTTAATGTGATTGGTGGGTATCTGGTTACCGATCGCATGCTCGGCTTCTTTAAAAAGCGGGAGGACTAATCATGGATACAAGCGTTATTACAGGTCTGGGTTA